>OOBK01000200.1_pt1 | contig 42957 bp, 34 predicted proteins | sample 1671541 | NCBI WGS metagenome assembly OOBK01 (sample SAMN06348167, study PRJEB24527) | human gut metagenome | biome: human gut; feature: ankylosing spondylitis patient; material: feces | host: Homo sapiens | place: China | collected 2015-10 | reverse complement strand
GGAAGCGCGCACAAGATTGCGGTCTACATAATCCTGCAGCTTTTCAGCCAGCGCCACATCTGCATCGTGCTGCTTCTGGCGCAGGGCATCGGCAGCTTCCTTCTGGGGCAGATAGGCTGAGAAGTTGCCCTTATAAGTAGTCATGGTCTGGAAGGAGACCTCCCAGATCCTGGTACAGATATTGTCCAGGAAATAGCGGTCATGGCTGACGACCAGCACGGCACCGGAATAGCCCTTGAGGTAATTCTCCAGCCATTCCATGGTGGCAAAATCCAAGTGGTTGGTGGGCTCGTCCAGAATCAGGACATCCGGCTTTTCCAACAGCAGCTTTGCCAGACGAAGGCGCGTCAGCTCACCGCCCGAAAGCACAGCGATATTCTTCGTCCAGGTATCCTGCGCAAACCCCATACCGGACAGCACCTTTTTGATGTTGACATCCATATTGTAGCCGTCAGCGGCATCAATGATGTTCTGCAAGGCATCGTGCTGTTCCAGCAGAGAGGCATCCTCCGGGCTGGCGGCCATTCTGCGCTCCAGGATCTGCATCTGGGCCATGGCATCCAGCACATGGGCAAAGCAGGAACGCATCTCGCCGTAGATATCCAACGTAGGGTCGAGCTTTGCATTCTGTTCCAGATAACCCAGCGTCACACCATGGGTCACGCTGAACTCACCCTCGTAGTCCGTATATTCGCCGGTCAGGATCTTCAGCAGGGTCGTTTTGCCTGCGCCGTTCTGGCCCACGATGCCGATGCGGTCCTCCCGTTCGACACTGGCCGTGACATCATGCAGGACGATCTTCTCGCCAAAGCTCTTGCCCAGCTTTTCCAAATGTATCAGCATTGTTCGTTTTCCAATCTCTCACACAGGCCGCACAGCATTACAGCTGGTGGCGGCGATTCTTCAGGCCCACATTGGCCAGCTCCTCCGGCTCCATCACCAGCGGGTAAAGCTCTTCCAGGCTGCTGATCTCATAGGTAGGAACGACCTTGCCGGGATTCTCGGCGTGGTTGGGGTTATACCAGCAGGTATCCAGCCCGGCGTTCACACCGCCCTGCACATCACTGCTCAGGCTGTCGCCCACCATCAGCACATGCTCACGGTTCTCCACGCCCAGCGCACGGAGTGCGGCATCAAAAATTTTGCGGTTGGGCTTTTCGCTGTCCATTTTTTCAGAAACGAACACGTCCTCCACAAAATCCAGGATGCCGGATTCCCGCACACGGCGGCCCTGCACCCGGTCAAAGCCATTGGTCACTACAGCCAATGTTGCCACTTCGGAAAGCTCCCGGAGCACATCCAGCACATTGGGAGATGTCAGGTCAGGGTGGGTAGAGAGCTGATCCAGATATAATTTGTTCATCTCCACACCGTTGCCTGCGGCATTCACTGCCTTCAGAAAGCGGGTGAACCGCTCCCCCATCAGCTTATCCCGGCGGATCTGGCCCTTTTCCAGCTGCCGCCAGAGCTCCTCGTTGATGGTGCGGTAGGTCTGCACCGTCTCGGCATCCGGCTCAATGCCGTACTCCCGCAGGGTGTCTGCCAGCGCCTTGTTTTCCGCTGCATCAAAATCCAGCAGCGTATTATCAGCATCAAACAGAACACAATAGTATTTTGCCATGGTTCGTTACCCCTCTTTCATACTTGTGTCATTTTCCGGGACGCTTGTCCCCGATCACCGGGGAATTTTTCCCAGATCAAAAGAACAGCGAGAAGCCAGCCCCGCCCCGGCAGAGCTGGCTTCCGGTTATTCCTGAACTATCTCATAGGTTTCATCATCGGTCTGCACCGGGGAATTGTCCGTGCACGGATCTTGCGCGGTGCAGGGTTTGTCAATGTTTCTGGGCATTTGCTCCTCGGTCATGCCGTTGTCCACATTCTCCCAGTCCATCTCATACCAATCCACACTGCCATCGGTCACAGTTCCCTCACCGGGCAGCCCGGGGATCTTGATCTTTTCGCAGAACATCCAGCTCCCTCCCTTCTGCCCAGCCTATGCGGGCAGACAGAAAAAGGTTTACCGGCTGGCTTCTGCTTCGGTGGAAGCGGAAGCCCCCTCTGCGGGTTCAATATCATTTTCAACCGAAGCGGAGACCGATTCACTGTTGGTCTGCTCTTTGGATTCCGTTTTGCTCTCAGAGGCAGCACTGCTGGAGGACGAAGTGCTCTCTGCCTTGCTCTCTGAGCTGCTGTGAGAAGAAGAGGTGCTCTCGCTCTTGGATTCGCTCTTACTCTCACTTTCCGCCGTGCTGTGAGAAGAACTGCTGCTCGTGCTCTCGGAGGTTGAAGCACTGGAAGAAGTGCTCTCAGACTTGCCGCTCTCCGAAGAGGACGCGGATGTACTGCCGGAAGAAGCAGAGGAGCTGCCGGAGCTTGAGCCGGAAGCGTGCTCCGGGTTGATCGTGATGGTCAGCGCATTGCTGACCACGGCGCAGTCGTTGTACACGACCACCGCATAGATCTTATAGCTGCCACTGGTGATGGCCGAAGCAGACACGGTGACTGTTGTCTGGCCTGCGGCCTCCTTCACTTCCTGACCGTTGGCGAACCAATGCAGGTTTTCGCTCTTGGCATATTTGCCCTCCAGCGCAGCCTTAAAGACATAGGAGCCGGCGGAAGCCTTGCCTTCCGAGATGTGAACGGAAGCAGCTGCAAACACGGCTGTCACGTCCAGATTCTGCTTGAAGCCGGTATCGGTACGGGTCTTGCTGGTCACGCCGTCGCTCCACTTGACGAACACATGGCCCTCCGCAGGGGTGGCCGTGACAGTCAGCGACTGGGATGCATCTGTGATGCCGTATGTCAGGCTGGTCTTGCCGCTCTCGTTCCCACAGCTCAGGGTGCCGCCGCCGCTCTTTTCCACCTGATAACGGGCCTCAAACTTAACGCTGGCAGTCTCAGAGCTGCTGACGCTTTCACTCTCGCTGGAAGAAGCGGATTCTTCCGAGCTGGGGGCCTGCACCGCCGAGCTGGGGTTGGATACATATTCCAGCGTACGGGTGGGAATATTATTGGTGTCCGGGCGGCGATCCTCGGTCTGGTAGGCGTGGGTGCGCAGATAGCTCAGTGCCGCCTTGAGACCAGCGCTTTTGAGGTGGATATCACCGTCCGTGTAGTAATCCGGCTGGCCGTAGCCATTTTCTCCTTTGAGGATCTCAGCCGTATTCAGAAATCTGACCCCCAGCTGTTCACACATGTTGAGCAGCGCCATGTTAAAATCATCGATCTTGGCCTGATCCATGTGGGGGTAATTGGAGTGATTCTCCGGGATAGGAGGCACCGTGTTCACGATGATATCGGTGTAGGGGTAAGCCTCCTGAATGGCCTGCACCAGCGCGGTATAGTTGCTGATAAAATCAGCCACCTCCATGCCGGTGTCGTTGGTGCCAAGGGTCATCACAACACGGCGGGGCTTCATTTTTGCCACCGCCTGTGCGATGGTGTAGTGGGTGGTGTCATTCTTAAAGGTGACGATTCCTTCGTTCAGGGCCACCTGGGTGCCAATGCCCTCCTTGGCGCAGAACTGCTGCAAGGAGATCAGACCGTTGTTATACAGACGCACGGTGTTGGAATCTCCCAGAAACAGGGTGCTGTCCAGATATTCCGTGCCCGCATCCGCTGTTTCAGTCAGCAGTGCACTGGAGGTGTTGTCGATCTGATAGTGATTGGCAAGATCTGTGCTTTCACCGTCCCCGGTGGTGTCCGTCGGCACGGAGTCTGCGGGTGTGCCGGGCGTTTCCGGCTTTCCCCGTTTGAGCAGGGTCAGGGTGATGCCTACGGTCAGCAAAGCCGCCAGTGCGCAGACCACACAGACCAGAACGGCCTGCCGCTGCAGCGATGTCATAGACTGTTTGTCCGATTGATTCTTATGATTCATGTTATATTCACCACTTATCCTATCGTTCAACCGTTTGCACGGCAGGCCAGGAGCTTGTCCGTCAGTTCTTCACAACTTTCCGCCAGCAGCACCGGGCCAAAGGGCTCCAGTTCTTCCCTGCTGCCGTAGCCATACAGGGCACCGGCGGCATCCAGCCCGCAATCAGCAGCACCGCGCATATCATCGTTGCGGTCGCCCACCATCAGCACCCGCTTGCCCTGTACACAGGGCTGGGTGAGAACATAGCGCACCACTTCCGTTTTGGTATCCCGGCTCTCATCCATGGACGCGCCGCCGATGAAATCAAAGTAAGGGGCCAGCCCCTGTTCTTCCAGGATGGGGGTCACGACCACAGTCGGCTTGGAGGTTGCGGTGCAGAGCACAAATCCTGCCTCCTTCAGGCGGCGCAGCATCTCTGCCGCACCGGGGTAGGCCGTACCCTCATGGCTGCCCTTTTCGCGGTAACTCTCCCGATAGAGCTCGGTGGCCTCCTCGATTTTTGCAGGGTCAGAAAAATGCTCTCCAAAGCTCTTGCGGAGCGGCGGCCCCAGATAGCGCCGCAGGTTCACATGGGTAACATCCACGCCCATCTTGGTAAAAACTTCTTCCAGTGTATTCAGGATGCCGGGGGCGGAATCGATCAGGGTTCCGTCCACGTCAAATAAGATCACGTCATAGTGCTGCAAGTTCGTTTCCCTCTCTTTCACACATATACACGGTATAGTATAGCACAGAATTGCGCTTTCAGCAATTCCAACAAATCGTTTTTGCACTTTTTATACAAATCGGTCACAATCTGGCCTTAAAACGCAAAATGCCTGCCCGCCAGAATGCGGACAGGCAGGGGGTCGTGCAGGCTTATTGGGCTGCAGTGCCGTTATCAGCGGATGGATAATAGAGGTTATTGGAGATAAATTCCAGCTTTTCCTTCAACACCAGCTCCAGATTTGCCACGGCATGCACCATGTTGGTGGCCGAATCGTTCACTTCCAGCAGCTTGCACAGGTCGATCTCGTTCATGGCGAGAGCAGTTTTCATCTTCTGGCTCTCGGCGCAGAGGATGTGGCTCAGAGCACTTTCCTGCAGCGCGATACTTTCCATCAGATCGATCACAGCTTGACTCAGGGTAACACGGGGCAGGGCCGGACATTCCAGCGTGGTGGGACAATTGATCGTTGCCATAGGGGACTCATCCTTTCTATATAAGGTGTACCCCATCCTATGTCCCCTGCCGTGCAGCCGTTACTGCTTTTTCTCCTGTGCAGAGATCTTTTCAATTACGCTCTGGTAACCGCCGGTTCCGTATTGGATACAGCGATTGATACGGCTGATGGTCGCCGTGCTGATCTCTACCTCTTTCACGATCTGGTCATAGGTGCGGCCGCCAAGCAGCAGCTTTGCCGCTTCCAGCCGTTGTGCCATATCGGAGATTTCCTTTACTGTGCACAGATCCTCAAAAAAAGCATAGCACTCCTCCCGGCTCTCAAGGCTCAGGATGGCATCGAACAGTGCATCTACGGTCTCGTTTTTTCTGGAATTTTTCTCAGTCATTGCGGTCTCCTCTGCGGCAAACGCCGGAACTTCTGACAGAAAGAATCATATCATGTTATCACTTTAGCACACGAAAGTGTGAAAGTCAAGTCTTTTGCGTGAATCGTTTTCAATTCAACGTGTCCACAGTTTTCTTCTCTTCACAAGTGAAATAAAATCACCTAAAATTTATTGCCGGATTTTCTGTCGAATTAGCACATCCTCTGAACTGCTCCGAAATATATTGACAAATTATGAAAATGGGGATAAAGTATACACAATTTTCAGGCAAAGGAGCCACAGCGTGACCTCTTTGCCGCATGAAAAGCAAAGGAAAGAGGTAAAAGAAATGAACACGCTGGTCATCGTTTTGATCGCAGCCGTGTGTCTGTTTGGTGCTTACACCCTCTACGGACGCTGGCTGGCAAACAAGTGGGGCATCGACCCCACCGCCAAGACCCCTGCGGTCGTCCATGAGGACGGCCGGGATTACGTTCCCACCAACGGCTGGACCGTTTTTGCACATCAGTTCAGCTCCATTGCAGGTGCAGGCCCTGTTACCGGTGCCATTCAGGCTGCTGCCTTTGGCTGGCTGCCTGTTCTGCTGTGGGTCCTGCTGGGCGGCATCTTCTTTGGTGCTGTTACCGACTTCGGCGCTCTGTATGCTTCTGTAAAGAATGACGGCAAGTCCATGGGTATGCTGATTGAAAAGTATATCGGCAAGACTGGCCGCAAGCTGTTCCTGCTGTTCTGCTGGCTGTTCTGCGGCATCGTTATTGCAGCGTTTGCTGACATGGTCGCTGGCACCTTCAATGCTTATGGCGCGGACGGCGCTCTGGTGGACGCTGCCCAGACCAACGGTGCTGCCGGCATGGTTTCCATCATGTTCATGGTCTTCGCTGTGGTCTTTGGCCTGGTCCAGAAGAAATTCAACTTCTCCGGCTGGAAGGAGAGCGTCATCAGCATCGTCTTCATCGTGCTGTCCTTTGTCATTGGCGCAAATCTGCCCATCATCCTGGGCAAGGCCGCATGGAGCTATATCACCTTCGTTTATATCTTCTTTGCCGCCGTGCTTCCCATGTGGCTGCTGAAGCAGCCCAGAGACCACATGACCACCTTCATGTTTGTTGCCATGATCGCAGGCGCTGCGGTTGGTCTGGTCGTTGCACACCCCACCATGAATCTGCCCGTCTACACCGGCTTCACCAACGAGAAGCTGGGCACCATGTTCCCCATCCTGTTCGTCACCGTTGCCTGTGGTGCCGTTTCCGGCTTCCACAGCCTGGTCTCCTCCGGTACTTCCTCCAAGACCGTTGAGAACGAGAAGGATATGCTGAAGGTCGGCTACGGTGCCATGATCCTTGAAAGCCTGTTGGCTGTTCTGGCTCTGTGCGTTGCCGGTGCTGCCGCAGCTGCCGACGGTACCCCTGCTGCCGGTACTCCGTTCCAGATCTTCAGCCGCGGCGTTGCCGGTTTCTTTGAGATGTTCGGTGTGCCCGCCTACGCTGCTACCGTGTTCATGACCATGTGCGTTTCCGCACTGGCACTGACCAGTCTGGATGCCGTGGCCCGTATTGGCCGCATGAGCTTCCAGGAGCTGTTCAGCGTGGACGACATGGAGCACGCCGAGGGCTGGCGCAAGCTGTTCTGCAACGTGTACTTCTCCACCTTCATCACGCTGGTGTTCGGCTTTATCCTGACCAAGATCGGCTACGCCAACATCTGGCCGCTGTTCGGTTCTGCCAACCAGCTGCTGAGCGCACTGGTGCTGGCTACCCTGTGCGTGTTCCTGAAGGTGACCGGCCGCAGCAACAAGATGCTGTTCCCCCCTCTGGTCATCATGCTGTGCGTTACGTTTACCGCACTGGTGCAGCGCCTGATCGCTATGGTCAAGGCCATCAGCACCGCCGCTTCTGTTACCATCCCTGCCGGTGAGACCACTTGGGGCGCTGTGTTCATCGCAAACGGCCTGCAGCTGATCCTTGCCGTGCTGCTGATCGTGCTGGGCCTGAACATCGTGTTCCACTCCTTCTCCGCTTACAAGAAGGCTGAGCACAACAGCGAAGCAAACGTCTGATTCTGCCATTCACAATCCTGTTTTCAATAAACAAAACGCCGCTGACGATGCACAAAGCCGTCAGCGGCGTTTTGTTGTGGAAGCGTATTTTATATGTAAGCCCGGAAAATCCGCAGATTTTCCGGGCTTACATTTTCACAGACTGAGGAAAAGAGAAACGGCCTATTATAAATGACAGCTTTCCCAGCTTTGCAGAGCGGCCAGCTGGGTCTCGGTGTGGAACCAGTGCTCCCCGCCCTCCAGAATGGTCAGGTGCGCCCCGGTCTGCTGCCGGAACCGCTCCATAGCGGTGTGCCCGGTAAGGGGATCTGTATCAGCATAGAGCACCTGTGTGGGTACTTTCCAGTGCAGCGGGTGCTCCCGCACCCAGCACAGATACGGCCACGAAAGCGTCTCCCCAAAGTCTGTGGGGATCTCCCCTGCCGCGTGCAGCTGCTCCTCCGTTACCCCTGCCTGCTGCATCAGGGCAAGGATTAATTTTTCCATATCCACGATCGGGGACACCAGCAGCGCCTTCTCCGGTTTTTGCGTCTGCAACGCCTGCATAGCAAACCACGCCCCGATGCTGACCCCATACACCCGGATATGCTTCCATACCGGATGCATCCGGGCGTAAACCGCCTGCAGCTCCCGGGTGACCACCCACGGCACCAGCTTTTCCGGGCTGTTTTTTCGGGTGCCGTGCTCCGGCAGATCGACAGCCAGCACCTGCCAGCCTGCCGGGCAGGCTGTGCGGGCAAAGCGGGCTGCCTCGGCCGCGCTGCCGTTTTTGCCATGGACATAGAGATAGACCTTACGGCTGCGCTTGCCGTACAGGACAGCCGGGACACCTGCAACCTCAAGCTTGATTTTTTCCATAACGGCTCCCTCCTGTTTTGGGGGCGTATTGCGCCCTGTTTTTCTCTATGATAGCACAAGCAGCAGCCAAACACAAACAGGAAAAAACTAATGCTAACACGATTTTGAATGGCCTCCGCTGCCGCTCTGGCCATTGTTCAAGGAAAGTATATTTTAATATTTGAGATTCTGAAACGCCTGCGGGCGTTTCAGAACCTCTTTTTCACAGAAGGGGTCGTAACTGGAAACGGCAGCTGTTGCCTCTTATGTCCTCTCCCGTGAAAATGGGATAACGGAGCGTCCGCAGACGCTCCGTTATCCCAAAATAATAAATCATAATTCCGCTGAATATCGCCAAAGCACTGCGGCGGCCATTTGAAATTGTCCTGCACAAAAAGAGCCACCGCACAAACTTGTGCGATGGCTCTTGAGATAGTGCTTCAGGTTTTGCTTAGCCGAAGATGTTGATCAGGATACCTGCAGCAACGGCCGAACCGATAACGCCGGCCACGTTGGGGCCCATGGCGTGCATCAGCAGGAAGTTGGAGGGGTTCTCGCTCTGGCCGACCTTCTGGGAGACACGAGCGGCCATAGGCACGGCGGAAACGCCGGCGGAACCGATTAGGGGGTTCACCTGACCGCCGGTCAGCTTGTACATGACCTTGCCGCACAGCACACCGGCTGCGGTGCCGAAGGAGAAGGCGATCAGACCCAGCACGATGATGAACAGGGTGCGGGTGTTCAGGAAGGTGTTTGCACTGGTGGTGCAGCCAACAGACAGAGCCAGGAAGATGGTGATGATGTTCATCAGCTCATTGCCGGCGGTCTTCTGGATACGATCCACGACGCCGCACTCCTTCATCAGGTTGCCCAGCATCAGCATACCGACCAGAACAGCGGCATCCGGCACGATGAGGGAGACGATGATGGTGACCATGATGGGGAAGATGATCCTCTCGGTCTTGGTCACGGCGCGCAGCTGCTTCATCACGACGGTACGCTCCTTTTTGGAGGTCAGGGCCTTCATGATGGGGGGCTGGATGACGGGCACCAGAGCCATGTAGCTGTAGGCCGCGACGGCGATGGAGCCCAGCAGCTCAGGAGCCAGACGGGAGGTGACGAAGATAGCGGTGGGGCCGTCTGCGCCGCCGATGATGGAGATGGCGGCAGACTGCTTCTGGGTGAAGTCCACCAGACCGGTAGCGGCCAGCAGACGAGCGCCCATGTAAGTGCCGAAGATACCGAACTGAGCGGCAGCGCCCAGCAGCAGGCTCTTGGGGTTGGAGATCAGGGGTGCGAAGTCGGTCATGGTGCCGATGCCGAGGAAGATCAGCGGCGGGTAGATGCCCAGCTTGACGCCCATGTAAAGCATGTCAGCCAGACCGCCGTTGTTCAGGATCTCGACCCACATCGGGTGCTCGAGGCCGTCACCGACGAAGTACTGCATATGGATGACGCCGCTGCCGGGGAGGTTGGCCAGGATCATGCCGAAAGCCATGGGCAGCAGGATCAGAGGCTCGAACTCTTTGACGATAGCGAGGTAGAGCAGGAAGCAGCCCACGCAGATCATCACTGCGTACAGCCAGCCGCCCGGCTCACCGAACTTGGCAAAACCGGAACTCTGGAAAATACCGACCAGAGTCTCAATAAACTGAGTCATGTTTTTCCTCCTGTGTTAAAAGGGCGCGGTGGTGTCGTTGACGCCAGCCTTGCCCCAGCCATTCTTGCCGCGGCGGACTGCCTTCAGCACATACTTGCCGTTGCCCATAGAGTAGATGGCTGCCATGATGGCTGCCACAACGTCGCCGGGGATGCCGGCCTCGACCTGCGGGGCAGCAGCCTTTGCAGGAGCGGGCGCAGCGGCCTGTTTCACAGGAGCAGCCGGTTTTGCAACAGAAGCAGCCTTGGCAGCTGCCTTCTTGCTGTTCATGGCGTCAAAGATCTTGCCCTCCAGCGTGATGATAGCCATCAGCAGGACGAGGATCAGAAACACCAGCACAATACCGGTTATGGTAACGATCACATCATAACCTAAATCCATGGTCTTCCTCCTATTTACTTTTTTCTTTGCCGCCCGGGGGGCGGGCGGCAAAAAGCGATTTGAAGATATTATACAATATTTTCCGGGTCGATTCAACAACTATGAACAAAAATCATATTGTTTTTCACGGTTCTGTGAACAGCGCTTTCTTCTCAGCGGCGGCCCATGCGGGGGGTGGCGTCCATGAAGCCGGTCTCCAGCTTGTCGCCCAGACGCAGGCTCATGGCCGTACCCAGCGCGACACAGTTGACGGGGTCAGGCGAGACGGTCACTTCCACCTTCAGCTCCTGGCTGAGGTACTCAGGCAGGCCGTGGAGCTGTGCGCCGCCGCCGGTGAGGACGACGCCATTGCGGTAGATGTCGCCGGCCAGCTCCGGAGGAGTCTTCTCCAGCACCTGATGGGCGGCGGTGCCGATCTGCTCGCTCAGGCGCATGACCGGCTCGTAGAGGTCGGCGGTGGAGACATTGACGCGCACGGGCAGGCCGGTGAGCAGGCTGCGGCCCTTGATCTCCATGGTCTCGTTGAAATCTGCCTTCTGGGGGCAGCAGGCCACGTTCTTTTTCAGGTTCTCAGCGGTGCGCTGGCCGATAGCGATGCTGAACTTGTTGCGCACGAACTTCAGGATCTCTTCGTCGTAGTGATTGCCGGCCACGCGGACGCTGGTGGCCTTGACCTTGCCGCCGAGGCTCAGCACGGCGATGTCGGTGGTGCCGCCGCCGATGTCGATGATCATCCGGCCATCCGGCACGGTGATGTCGATGCCGGAGCCGAGAGCTGCGGCGATAGGCTCATCAATGAGGTAGACCTGACGCGCACCGGCAGCCATGACGGCCTCCACCACGGCGTCGCTCTCGATGCCGGTGATGGCGGCAGGCACACAGACGGCCACACGGGGCTTGACCATGTGGGAGCTGTAGACCTGATTGACGAAGCGGCAGATGAGCTCCCGGGTCATGGTGTGGTCGCTGATGACGCCATCCTTCAGCGGGAAGATGGCGGAGATGTAGTTGGGCGTGCGGCCCACCATTGCAAGGGCCTTGTCGCCGGCCTCAAGCACGCAGTTCTTGCGGGTATCCACCGCCACCACGCTGGGTTGGTTGAGCACGACGCCCTGCCCCTCCTGCGCGATGATGATGGTCGTCGTACCAAGATCGATACCGATGTCGTTCTGTGCCATAGTTGTGATATTTCCTTTCTCTGCTGCCCATTCTCTATTTCCATCGCCCATCTCCGGGCGCGGGTCATCAAAACACATTATAGTATAACACAGGTGTATCCAAAAAGAAACCCTTAAAGGTTCTCCTGCTCCGGGAGCAGAGCCTGGGCCAGCAGGGCGGCCAGGCCGCTGTAGCGCAGGTTCTGGCGGATATTGGACATCATCCGGTTCACCACGTCCCGCCGGCCCACCACGATGCAGAGCTTCCGCCCGCGGGTGACGCCGGTGTAGAAGAGGTTGCGGTAGCACAGGCGGGGCGGCACCTGTGCCGCCGGGAGGATGACCGCCGGGAACTCGCTGCCCTGGCTTTTGTGTACCGTGATGGCATACGCAATTTCCAGCTCGTTGAGGTTCTCCGCCGGGTAGACCAGCCGCCGGTCGTCCATCCGCACCACCATGGAGCGACTGCGCACGTCGATGGACTCCACGATGCCGATGTCGCCGTTGTAGGCACCCACACCCTGTTCCCCGCCGATGCGCTGCCACGTTATCTCGTAGTTATTGCGCACCTGCATCACTTTGTCCCCCACCCGGAAGACCCGGGCCGCGCTCTGCAGCTCCGGCTTGCCCTTTTTGGGCGGGTTGAGCATGGCCTGCAGCTCCGCGTTGAGGGCCTGGGTGCCGGTGGGGCCGAGCTTCGTGGGGCAGAGCACCTGAATATCCTTCACCGGGTCGAACTGGTAGCTGCGGGGCAGACGGGTGGTCACAAGGTCGCAGACCAGCTTCTGGGCTGCGTCGCCGTCGGCTTCGAGGAAGAAGAAATCGTCTGTCTTTCCGCCCTTTTTCAGCGGTTCGCCCGAGATGATGTGGTGGGCGTTCTCCACGATGAGGCTCTGAGCGGCCTGCCGGAATATCTCGTTGAGGCAGACCGTCGGCACCAGCCCGGAGCGGATGGTCTCGCCGAGGATATTGCCCGGGCCGACGCTGGGCAGCTGGTCGGCGTCGCCTACCATAATAATACGGCAGCTGTACCGCAGTGCCGCAATGAGGGCCTGGAACAGCTTGACGTCCACCATACTCATCTCGTCGAGGATAACGACGTCGCACTTGAGCAGGTTCTTGTCATTGTGGATGAAGCTGACCACACCGCCGGTGTAGTCCACTTCCAGCAGACGGTGGATGGTGGAGGCTTTCCGGCCCGTCAGCTCGCTCAGGCGCTTGGCGGCGCGGCCTGTGGGAGCGCAGAGGGCTACCCGTTCGGCCTCGTTCTCGAGCAGCTGCAGGATGGCGTTGACCGTGGTGGTCTTGCCGGTGCCGGGGCCGCCGGTGAGGACAAGACAGTTCTCGGTCATGGCCTTACGGATGGCTTCCTTTTGGAGCGGCGCGTAAGCAAAGCCCTGCGCCAGTTCCAGTATTTGGATGTTCTTGTCGAGGCCGTGGGCCGTCTGCTTCCCGCGCTTGGTCAGCATGGCCAGACGGTCGGCGATGTCCTGCTCTGCAGCCAGCAGATCCGGCAGATAAATATACGGTGTGCCGTCGAACATCCGCACCGCCAGTTTCCCGGTCTGGATGCAGCTGTCCAGCGCCGCCGCCAGCTTTTCGGGGGGCTGGTGGATGAAGTTCGACGCCGTTTCCAGCAGCTGCGCCCGGGGCAGACAGGTGTGGCCGTTGCCGGCGTTGTGACGCAGGGTGCGCAGAAGGGCGGCTTCCAGCCGCTGGGTGCAGTCCCCTGCCATCTGGTAATACTGGGCGATGCTGTCGGCGTGGCGGAAGTCCAGCTGCAAAGGTTCGCCGCAGAGCAGGTAGGGGTTCTGCTGGATGGCCTGCATGGCCCCCGGCCCGAAGGTGCGGAAGACTTCCATCGCCCGGCGGGGGCTGATCTCGAACTGAGCCAGATAGGCGATGAGTTCCCGCATTCCGAACATCCGCTTGAACTCCTGCTGGATGCGGTCGGCCTTGTCCGCCGAGATGCCCGGGATGAGGGTGAGCTGGGCGGGGTCGTTGGCGATAACTTCCAGCGCCGCCGCGCCGAATTTGTCAATGATCTTATCCGCCGTCCGAGCCCCGATGTAGGGCAGTGACCGGCTGGCGAGGAAGGCGTAGACGGCCTCGAGGTCTTTGGGCATATCCGTCTCGCACTCCTGTGCGTGGAACTGTCGGCCATAGGTGGCGTGGTTCTCGTACCTGCCCCGGCAGACGACGCTCTCACCGGCGTGGAGCTCTCCCACCACGCCGCACACAACGGTGACGACACCGCCGCCCGACACCTCGAACACGGTGTAGCCGTTGTCCTCGTTCAGGTAGATGATGTCCTCTACCGTGCCTTCCAGCCGTTCCAGCTCCTGCTCCATCGTCCCGCCTCCTCGTTTTGACACAACTATATATAGTATAGCGGTTTTGGGGGGATTTGTAAATACAACAAAAGCTCCCCCGAAGGGGAGCTGTAGGCGAGGGTTAATCCCCCACCCCATATGCATTTTCTTTCATCAGCCGATTGCGCACTGCAAAGTACGCCGGGATGAGGAAGAAGCAGGCAAAGAACCATGCCACAGGGTTGGCGATGCAGGCCGCAAAGTAGCCCCAGAGCGGCACGAACCAGAAGCCCACCATGGCACGGGCGACCATCTCGGCCACGCCCGCGAACATGGCAAGGCCGGAATAGCCCAGGCCCTGGATGGTGTAGCGGTAGATGATGAGGACGGCCAGCGGGATGTAGAACACGCTGTTCCAGAAGATGAAGCTGCGGGCATTCGCCATGATCTCCACCTCGCTGCTCTCGAGGAAGAGGCTGATAAGCGGCACATCCAGCACACGCAGGATGAGGAAGGATGCCACGCTGTAGACGCAGCCAATGCCCAGCGCGGTATTGACGCCCCGGTCCACACGCTTGAGGTCGTGAGCGCCCATGTTCTGGCTGGCGTAGGTGGTCATGGCGGTGCCGATGCTCTCCAGCGGCACGCTGAGGAACTGGGCGGCCTTGCTGCCTGCGGTCTGCGCGGCCACGATGCTGCTGCCCAGACCGTTCACCGCGCCCTGCAGCACGACGCTGCCGATGGCGGTGATGCTGCACTGCAGACCCATGGGGATGCCCATGTTGCAGAGCTTGAGGCAGTGGCTGGCGCTCAGACGGCCCTCTTCCCCGCTCCACTTCAGCTCCGGGTAGTGGCGGACGATGTAGATGAGACTGCCGATGCCCGCCACCGCCTGACTGAACACAGTGGCGAAGGCCGCGCCGAACGCCCCCATCCGGAAAGTGAGGATGCAGAGCAGGTCGAGGCCGATGTTCAGCACACTGGCCACCAGCAGGAAATAGAGTGGCCGCTTGCTGTCGCCCAGCGCGCGCATGAGGGCGCTGGTGACGTTGTACAGCAGGGTGAAGGGGATGCCCCAGAAGATGGTGCGGATGTAGATGTCCGCGATGTCGATGATGTTGTCGGGGGTGTTGGTCCAGACCAGCACCGCCCGGGTCAGGGCCACCGTCACCACCGTGAGCACGACGGCGAAAAAGAGGCTCAGCCAGACGGTATTGGCGGTGTAGCGCCGCATCTCTCTGTAGTCCTTCGCGCCGAAGGTCCACGAGATGGGGATGGAGAAGCCGCAGGCGATGCCGTTGACGAAGCCCAGTACCAGATAGTTCAAGCCGCCCACGCTGCCCACCGCCGCCAGAGCATCCACGCCCACGAAGCGGCCCACGATGATGGTATCGGCCAGATTGTAGAACTGCTGGAACAGACTGCCCAGCATCAGCGGCACCGCAAAGGCAAGGATGAGCTTGAGCGGGCTGCCCTGTGTCATGTCTTTTGTCATACAAAGCCCCTCCCCGGGCGGTCACTTAACATTTCTTTGCCGGATCTTTACCGACAAAAACGCCCTGCCGGACGAGGGGCAGGACGTTTTGCGTTTCATGAGTGGTATTATACTCAGCTCATCGTGATTTTGCAAGGGGTTTTTCTCAGATTTCTTCGTACAACATTGCTATTTTCTATCGGTGGTTTTTGGTGATTGTGCGCAGGGGGCGGCAGGTCTGCCCCTGCGCAGGGCCCTCCTGCTGCACTCCCTCTCAGCCCACGCTCTCAACCTTCATAATCGAAATCCCATGCAGAGTCATAATATGCGGAGTCATAAAAGGGATCCCACCCCACAAATTATCGTCGCTGCTCCCTATCCATTTTCTTGTCTCCCAATTTCCTCTCAAATCCGGCGGCTGACTGTCCCTTATCCATTTTCTCGTCTCCCAATCTCCTCTCAAATCCGGCGGCTGACTGTCATCCTTGCCCGGCTTCCACACCCAGTCACCCTGACTGTCCGTTACCCATCCGCCTGTTTCCGGCTGCTGGGTGCTTATTTCCGGCTGCTGGACCGTGGTGAGGCTGTCCGGCGAGAGAGTCGTCGGCCCGCTGAGGCCACCGACGGAGGAGGCCGGGTCGTCCTTCTTGCTGTCCTGCTTCCCGCCCACGAGCTTCACGATGTTACTGGTAAATGTCTTCCACACCGTCGGGTTGGAGGCGGGCTGCTCGGACGGACGGACCGTGATGGAGCCCATGTCGAGGATGGTGGGATCCTTCGGGTTTGCGCTGAAGCCGGTCACGCTGCCGACGGTGTCCGTTCCCGGCTGAGTCAGCCCGGGCTGTCCGCTCAGGGAGCCGCCTTTCAGACCGGAGAGGACCGTTCCCCATTGCTCTTTCTCCTGCTTGCGGCGGGCGATCGCCTCCTCCACCCGGGCAGCCTCCTGCGCTTTCTGCTCCTCATCGCCAACGCGGTACACGAGGATCAGTTCCTTGCCGCTTTGGCGCAGGACGGTCTCATCCGAGAATGTTTTTCTATCATATCCCGTCTGCCCGACAACATGGAATTGATAACGCCCCTCATGGGACAACTCGAGTTCGAATGCGCCATTCACGCCGACCAGATCTTTGATCCGGGCCAGCGGAATGACGGCCTCCATTTCCCGCCCTTCCCCATCAAGGAACCGGATGCGAAGCTCATGGACTTCCTTTGCAAGCTCCCGCAGCGAGTCGCCTGTCATCCGAAAGAGTGTGCTGTGGGCATCGAAGCTCAGGACCTTGTTGACCGGGTCATACTCCGCCGTGGCCACGTCACCAAGCTCCTGTGTGCCATCCAGATGGGTGATCACGCCGACGGTCTCGTACATCTGCTTCACACGGTCCGGCACCTCGCCGGTCTGCACGCTTGGAGCGTCGTCCTCGTCGTTCTCGGTATCATCGGGCTGTTCCGGCTTGTCCGGCTGCTCTGGCTTGTCTGGCTGTTCCGGCTTGTCCGGCTGCTCCGGCTTGTCCGGCTGTTCCGGCTGGGAGGGCGTCCGCCGGTCGTAGCTGTAGTCCTCCATCTTCTTCCCGTCGGGGTCGTAGCGGGTCAGACTACCGCCCGTCACCTTGTGGTCGTCGTCAGAGAGGGCGTCATTGGGGATCTCGCCGACTATGCCGCCGCCGATGGCCGCAGTTTTGCCGCCGGTGCTTGCGCCCGCCTTGGCCTCCACCTCGGCGTCGCCGGAGATGATGATGTGATTGGGGTTGCTGGGGTTGCTGGGCGGTGCATCCGGGTCTATCTCGCGGCCTTCCGTGCCTGCGCCGTCGCCGATGCCTGCCGCGCCGGGGCGGGAGGCATCCAGATTTTTATCCGCATCGCCGCCCGTGGCCGACACCTTGCCGCCGGAAATCTCGATGTCGCGGCCCGGGCCGTACACACCGCCGCCGATACCGGCAGCACCCTCGCCGCCCACGGCTTCTACCGTGCCGCCGGTGATCTCGATGTTTCCGGCACCGCTTTCGTAGCCGCCGCCTATGCCTGCGCCGCCGCCTTCGCCGCCCTTGGCGGTGAGGGAGCCTTTGGTGTCGTTGTCGTCCTTGATGGTCAGCTTGCCGGAGGACTCATGGCCATTCTTCTCGAGGCCCGCATTGTGGCTGCCGCTCTTCAGCTCGTTGGCGCCGTCCAGCTCGATGGCGGCATCGTGGTCACCCTGCACGGTGACGGCGGCTTTGCCCGCATCGACTGGGCTGTCACCGCTGACGTCCCCCTCGGTCTTGCCGCTGCCATCCACCTCGGTCTTGCCGCTGACGTCAATTTTCAGGTCGTCGAAGGTGACGTCCACGTTGCCCTCGGAGGTGTCGATGGTGACGGTGTTCTTATCCGACTCGCCGGTGATGACGGTCTCCCCCTCATCCTTCTCGAAATCCTTTTCACCCTGCTTGACATTGTTATAGTTTCCGCTTTCATCGCTCGCACCTTTGACCGTAATGTCGCCGTCGGCGATGTCCCATGTTTTCGCATAGGCCGGGATGCCGGAGCTCACCACGATGCCCGCGATGACGGCGGCGGCCACGCCCCGCCGGAGTGCGCTTTTCAGTCTCATAGTACATCTCCTTTCGTTCTGTGTATCATGCAATGCCGTCGCTACGGCTCAGGCTCTCCTTTAAGATGCTTATTTCTTTGGGCTGCCCCAAGTCCTCCGGTATCCAGATCTTTATCTCCCCCTGGGTATCCGGCTGGTCGTCCCAGTCGTCACTAAGGTCGGTATAGCGCCGCAGGTCACTCTCCAACAGATTGGTATACTTTGTGCCATCCGGGACGGTGGTTTCCAGCAGGAAAAGCCGTGGCTTATCCTCCTCGGGAGCGATGGCCTCAAATCGGGAAGCCAGCTGTTTCAGGGACTCCTCAAGCCCGATTCTCGGCGTTTCCGTTCTCGCAGGCTCGAGCCACCAATCCAAACTCGGGCGGTCGTCCCTTTTTTTCGCGAGTTGGAAGTCCATCATATCCAGCTCTTGTTTCAGTAATTCGTCGCGTTCACGTCTGAGCTCTTCACTCGTTTTTTGCTCTACCCCTTCGTGGGTCAATATCAGCCGCTCCTGCGGCTCTGGCGTCTGCACCGGCACCCACTCCTGATAGCGCTCCGACAGGTCGTCCCGCGTTTCGCCGTCCAGCCGGAGGCTGATGTCCTCCCTGTTCTGCTTCAGCTCCACGTCAGCGTCCTCGCCCGCCGCGTCGGCCATCTTGTCCACGCTATAGTGGGTCATGGTGTCCTCATAGCGGAAGAAGATGTCCTCCACGCCGTCCTCCCGGAGACTGGAGATGTCGGTGGTGACGGTGGACCGGGGAGCGGCGCTCTCAATAAGCACCACACCCCCCGGGGTGAGGACCTCTCCGGCGTCGCCGGCCATGGGGTCGGTGCTGCTCTCCGCGACCACCGCAGGGTCCAGCCACTGGACAACTCCGACGCTGCCGGCCTTTACGCTGCCGACCATGGGGTCGGTGCTCTCAATAATGGCCAAAGCAGAATCCAACCGCTGGATGGTGACCCGGCTGGAAAAGAAGCCGCCCACCACCATGCCGCCGGGCAGGGGTTCGGGAGCGTTCTCCTGTGCCGGGGGCGGGACGTCATCATCATCGTCGTCCTCGTCGTCGTCCGGCTGGGGCTTGGGGGTGGAGGTGTAGTCGTAGCCCATCCCCTCCATCACGGTGCCGTCCGCGTTCAGACGGGTCAGCCGTCCTCCCGTCACCTTATGTTCATCGTCAGAAAGGTTCTCCGTGGGTACTTCGCCGTAGCTGCCGCCGATGGCCGGGGCCTTGGCGTCCGTCATCTGGCTTCCCGCCTTGGCCGTCACCTCGGCGTCGCCGCAGATGTAGAGGTCTCCCGGGTTCGGGTCGTCGGTGTCGTCCGACGCGCGGCCTGCTCCGTCGCCGATGCCTGCCGCGTTGCTCCCGCCCACAGCCTCGATGGTGCCGCCCCGGATGGTGATGTTGCTGCCGGTGCTCTCGATGCCGCCGCCGATGCCTGCGCCGCCGAAGCCGCCCTCAGCGGTCAGCGCGCCTTTGGTATCGTTGTCGTCCTTGATGGTCAGCGTTCCCTCCGACTCATGGCCGTTCTTTTCGAGGCCCGCATTGTAGTCGCCGCTCTTCAGCTCGTTGTCGCCGTCCAGCTCGATGGCCGCATCGTGGTCACCCTTCACGGTGACGGCTGCATTGCTCTCCCGGACAGGGCTGTCATCGCTGCCATCCCCCTCCTTCTTGCCGCTGACGTCGATCTTTAGGTCGTCGAAGGTGACGTCCACGTTGCCCTCGGAGGTGTCGATGGTGACGGTGTTCTTATCCGACTCGCCGGTGATGACGGTGTTGGTGTCGTCCTTGTCGATGGTCTCGCCCTGTGAGACCTTGTTCTTTCCTTCGGCGTCGCCCGCTTTCACGGTGATGTCGCCGTTGGCGATGTCCCACCGGGCCGCATAGGCCGGGATGCCGGAACTCACCACGATGCCCGCGATGACGGCAGCGGCCACGCCCCGCCGGAGTGCGCTCTTCAGTCTCATAGTCTGTCCTCCTTTGGTCTGTTCGTCTTTTGAAAAATCAGCCTTTTTCGATACAAGCTTACCAAAAAATCCGGAGAATGTAAATAAAAACTGCGCGAATCGTGGCGTTTTCGGCGTGAATGGCGCAAAAAAGCCCTCCCGAGCGGGGAGGGCCATAGCCTGTCTTATTCAGAGTAGTGCGCCAAAAACTGCTTGGTGCGCTCCTCCTGGGGGTGGTCGATGAGCTGGCGGGCCGGGCCTTCCTCCACCACGACGCCGCCGTCCATGAATAGGATGCGGTCGGCCACGTCCCGGGCGAAGTGCATCTCATGGGTAACGATGATCATGGTGGTCTTGCGGTCGGCGAGGTCCCGCAGGACGCGGAGGACTTCGCCGGTCAGCTCCGGGTCAAGGGCGCTGGTGGGCTCATCGAAGCATAGGATGTCCGGGTGGAGCGCCAGTGCGCGGGCGATGGCCACCCGCTGCTGCTGACCGCCGGAGAGCTGGTGGGGGTAGTGGCCTGCCCGCTCCGACAGGCCCATCTGGGCCAGCAGGTCACGGGCCTGTGCTTCCAGCTGGGCGTGGATGGCCTTTTTGTTGGCCTTGTAGTCGGGCTGCTCCTTTGCCAGAAGCTCCCCCGCCAGCATCACGTTTTCCAGTGCGGTGTACTGGGGAAAGAGGTTGAAGTTCTGGAACACGAGGCCGAAGTGGAGGCGCTTTTTCCGCACCTCGCTCTCCCGCTGGGTGGCAGGGTCGGCGGCGTCCCACATGGTCTCGCCGTTCACCCTGATGACGCCGGTGTCGGGACGCTCAAGGAAGTTCAGGCAGCGCAGCAGCGTCGTCTTGCCCGAGCCGGACGAGCCGATGATCGCCAGCGCCTCGCCCTGTTCCAGTGTGAGCGAGATGTCCTTGAGAACTTTCGTCTCGCCGAAATTCTTCCCGATGCCGGAGGCTTCGAGTAATGCCATAATTCAGTATCCTCCTTAGCAGCGGAAATAGTCCATCTTTTTCTCGGCCCAGTCCAGCAGCAGGGTGAGTGCGCCGACAAAGACGAGGAAGAAGATCGCGGTGGAGAACAGCGGCCAGATAAGGCCCTTGGCGCTGTACTCCTTCGCCATCATGATGATCTCCTTGTTGGCGATGACATTCGCCAGCGAGGTATCCTTCACCAGCGTGATGACCTCGTTGCCCATCGGGGGCAGGATGCGCTTGACGACCTGCAGGAGCGTGACCTTGAAAAAGATCTGGCTCTTGGTCATGCCAAGCACCTGACCGGCCTCGGTCTGGCCTTTCGGCACAGCCTCGATGCCGCCGCGGTAGATCTCAGAGAAGTAGCAGGCGTAGTTGATGGCGAAAGCCACCACCGCCGCCACCAGACGGCCCGAAGAGCCGGAGGGCCAGGGGTTGGTCATGCCCAGCAGGCCGGGGCCAAGGTAGATGACGATGATCTGGAGCATCAGCGGCGTGCCGCGGATGACCCACACGAAGGTCTTGACGACGCCCCGCAGCGGTGCGCACCGGCTCATGGAGCCAAAGGCCACCACAAGGCCCAGCGGCAGCGAAAACAGCAAGGTCAGAAAGAACAGCTCACAGTTGAGCGCGAATGCGCCGGTCAGACGCTCCAAAATCACAGTCACAGAATCACTACACCTATCCGTTTATAATGTAAGTTACTCAGCCAGAGTCAGGCCGTACTTGTCGGCCAGAGTCTGCATGGTGCCGTCAGCCTTCAGCTCGTCGAATGCATTGTCCACAGCCTCGGCCACGTCGCTGCCCTTGCGGAAGGCCACGCCGTACTCCTCGACGTTCAGCTCATCCACCATCTTGAGGTTTGCGTAGTCGGTACCCTCGCCGATCATGGCAGAAGCCAGAGTCAGGTCGAGGATGGCGGCGTCAGCAGTGCCAGCGGCGACTTCCATCAGGCAGTCGGTCTGAACAGCCTTGGAGATGAAATCAGCCTGAGACAGGTCGGCGTTCTCGGTGATGGTGGTCTCACCGGCAGAGCCGGCCTCGGCCACCACGGTCTTGCCGATGAGGTCGGCGGTGGAGGTGTAGTCGGTACCGTCCTTCACCACGACGACCTGGGCGTTCTTGACGTAGGGCTTGGTGCAGGCCATGTTCTCCTCGCGGTCATCGGTCAGGGTCAGGCCGTTCCAGATGCAGTCGATGCTCTTTGCAGCCAGCTCGGTCTCCTTGGTGTCCCAGTTGATCTCCACGAACTCCGGCTCGACCCCCAGCTTCTCACAGACAGCGGTGGCCAGCTCGGTATCGAAACCGGTGAAGTTGCCGTCGGCGTCGGTGTAGTTCATCGGCTCATAGACGGTGTAGCCGATGACCATCTTGCCGTTGGACTGGATATAAGCCAGGTCGCTGTCAGCGGCCACGGAGCTTGCCGGGGCGGCAGAGGCGGCGGCAGAAGAAGCAGCCGTAGAAGTGGATGCAGAACCGCCGCAGGCGGCAAGGCTCAGCGCCATCGCACCGGCCAGAAAAGCAGATACCAGACGTTTCATGTTGTAATTTCCTCCCTCAGTTTCAGCAGAAGCGGCGCTTCGTTTTACCGCTTTACCATGCTAAATTGTTAAACTGTGACTATAGAATAGCGCGTTTTGCCCCGTTTTGCAAGAGGAAAACCGATTTTTTCGCGTTTTGCCCGCAGACCGCCCCTTTCCGATAGGGTTTTCGGTGTATTTGTACAAAGGACAGGGCGCTCCGCAAGGCGCAAAAATCCCCCTCGGGGAGTCTCTCCGAGGGGGATGCTGTCCGTTTTTCTTATCTTCCCGCCGCAGGAGCGTCAGCTTCTTTCCGGGATGTCGCCTACCATGATGACGAAGAGCCTGGGGTTGCCGTTCTCATCCTTCCACCTTCCGAAGCCGACCCGGTAGCTGGATGCGAGGAAGCTGATAGTGGTCCAATTCTTCTCATTCGGTTCCGGCAGTACCGGTCTGTAGTCGTTACAGAGGTCGATGGCCTGCTTGACGGGGTCGTCCGAGCCTCTGTCCGCTCCAAAGTAGAAGATGACCTGTTTGTTGGCGGTGCCGGGGGCGATGCCGATGGTATCCAAGAGAGCTTTGCGAGGCTCAGGACCGCAAGAGTGGTAATTGCCCCACTTCAATTTGTTAATGAGAAGAGTGCTTCCATCCTCAGAGCTCACGTGTGTGTACCTCTCCGCCGCCTCACTCAGCTGCGGGTCGGCCTCGCAGGTGATGTTTACGCCACGCTGTACATTTATGATGTCTGCCAGAGCCTCGGCCCGGAGGGTGTCCTCCGGCTTATCGCCCGGCTTATCGCCGCAGCCGGTGAGCAGGGCCAGCGTCATCACGCCAGCAAGGGCAAGGGCAAACAGCTTTTTCAATTTCATCATCGTTTCCTCCTCTGTCAGTTCTACGGGGTCTTGATGGTGGCCTGTGTTTGCAGTGCGAGGTAATAGCGGCGGCCGTCACTCTTCTTGCCCGTCATTGTAAATGCTATGGCTTGCAGAGTCGATGTGTTGGGAGCTAGCGGAGCAATCACTATCTCCTGGATGTACTTCATACTCTCCGCCTGCGCCAGCGCACTCTGCTCCGGCTTCACTTCTCCGACCCAAAGCCGAACGCTGCCTGTCACCAGATAGTCCTTCAATTCATTTTCAATGATGATCTGTGCATCCCCGGTCAGCCCACCCGCTTCATTATTCAGCCAGCTCGGCTGGAACTTCTGTGCGATGACCTCGAGCTTTTTGTCCAGCGTCTCGTCCTTCTGATAGTCCTTATTTTGTCTCGTTTTCATTAGAGAGCGGAAGCACTCTTCCACCTGCTTGGTTTTGGAGCTGCTGTCCGAGCAGCCGGTGAGCAGGGCCAGCGTCATCACGCCCGCGAGGGCAAAGGCAAGGAGTCGTTTTGCAGTTTTCATTGTCGCTACCTCCAATCGTGGGGTGTGTCTCGGTGATTTTATTATACCATACCCCCCCGGGCAAGTGCGATTCATGCAGATTTCAGGCCCTTTCGCGCAGGTTTGGGGGTGAAAAGGCTCCCAGAGGCTCACGGGCAGGCCCATCTTTGCTAAACCTCTCCGTCATCGCTGCAGCTCACGGTCAGGCTCTCCTTCGTACAACCTCTCAGGCGCTTCGCACCAGCTCCCCTTGTAGGGGAGCCTCTGGCGAAGAGGTGAAGCTTTACGGTATGCCAAGGCCTCTCCTACAAGGAGAGGTGGCATTGCGCAGCAATGACGGAGAGGTTGGACAAAGGTGAGGCTACCCATGAGCGAAAGACGCAAAAAAACCGCCACCTCACGGTGACGGTCAGACTTTCCGTTCAATTTATAATGACGCATTCTCAAACGCATCCCCTGCGGCCTTTTGCAAAGCGTCGATGGAGATGGTGCAGAGGGCCGCGAGGTCGGCGTCCGAGCCGTCGGCGGGGATGTCCGCCACCTCTTTCTCAGTCTTGCCCTTGAGGTAGCTGCAATAGCCCTCGCTGTGCTCGTACCACTCCTTGCCGAGGCTGGATGCGTTCCGCATCCCGTAGCTGTCGCCCAGCTCAAGCTTGGAGCGGACGGTGTCCGGAGCGGTGACGCCGCCGTCTGCCGCGATGGTCAGCGCAGGCTCTGCCATGTCGCCGATGGCGCTGGTCACACGGCCATCGGCATCCAGCGTCAGGGCCACGACGGTAAGGTCAACTTCTGCGTTCACATCCTTGTCGTCGGTGGCGGTGATGTCCGAAGAGGCATTCTCCGCCTCCACGCCGAGGCTCACCCGGTCGCCCTTCGCCGCGCCGAGGGCGGACGCATTCGTGCAGGCTTTCGCCACGGCGTCGCGGTACTTATCCACCCGGATGGTGCAGCCGGACAGCAGGTCGGCGTCCACAGCTTTGCCGTCCTTATCCGTTTCCAGCATGGATGCCTGCTCGGGCGTCATGCCGGTGAGGTAGTCGGCGAAGTCATCGGCCTGCTCAGCCCAGCCCTTTTTCAGCGAAGATGCCGCTGCCAGCGGGTAGTCGTCCCCTTTCTGGCGCTTGGTGCGGTAGTCGGTGGGCATGGTGACGACGCCTTTTCCGTCGGCGGTAACTTCCACTTCCAGCTCATCCAGCATCACGTCGGCCAGCTTGCCGTCTCCGTCCAGCAGGACGGCGGCGGCGATGGTATGGATGGTGCCGGTGCGGGCCTCATCGGAAGCCTCGGTCAGGATGCCGAGGCCGGTCTTCCAGCCGCCGGTCTGGGTGGTGCTGGCGCTGCCGGACGAGCCGGACATGGCGTTCGAACTGCTCATGCTGCCGGAATCGCTGTTGCCTTTGCGGCAGCCGGACAGCAGCAGTGCCGCCGCCACGGCACAGCTCAGAAGAGCTTTTTGTCTCTGTGTCATAAGCGTTACGCTCCCTTTCATCTCTTTGGGAGTAGTATAGCCCGACACAGCGCTAATCATGCATGTTTGCTCTGAGACCGACGTGTTATCTGGCAAAGTTCCAAAATACCAGCGTGTTATCGTCACAAATCAAACTTTGCCCCGTTGGCAAACTTAAGGCTTGCTGGCAAAGTAGGTAGTTTGCCAATCAGGAGAACTTTGCCAGGTTGGCAAACAATCAATATTGAACGATATATCATTTAATTTATGGAACTTCGCCACTTATTCTACCGCAGTATCGCTCACATCAGCGGGCTCAGCAAGCGGAGCACACTGTCCAGCAGTGTCCCGGCCAGCGAGGTGCGGCAGTCGGCCAGCTGCACTTCCCGGCACTCTGGCAGGGTGCGAAGCACATCGTCCCGCAGCGCAATGACCTGACTGTTATAGAGCAGCAGCGCCCCGCACTCAAAGTGGAGGAAGAGGCTGCGGTAATCCATGTTGATGCTGCCCACCACGGCGGCGCGGTCATCGCTGACGTAGCACTTGGCGTGGAGGAAGCCGGGCGTGAACTCGTAGATGCGCACCCCCGCCCGGAGCAGCGGCACATAATAGGAGCGGGTCAGCCGGAAGATGAGCTTCTTGTCCGGGATGCCCGGCAGCACCAGCCGGACGTCCACGCCCCGCTTTGCCGCCGCCTTGAGGGCTTCCAGCATGGTCTCGCCCACCGCGAAGTAGGGCGTATAGATATAGACATACCGCTGGGCCTGATTGATGATATTCAGGTAGACCGTCTCGGCCAGAGCCTCTTCGTCCAGCGGGCTGTCCCCGTAGGGCTGTATCACTCCGTCCGACTGGGCAGACAGGGACTCAGCCTGAGGCATAAAGGGCGCATAATCCTCCTCGCTGGGGCGGAAGGCGTTCCAGTGATCAAGGAACATCACCGTGAAGTTCCAGACCGCCGCGCCCTCGGTGCGGAGGGCTGCGTCCTTCCAGTAGCCGAACCGCTCTTCTTCATTGATATACTCGTCGGCCAGATTGATGCCGCCCGTATAGGCTGTATTTCCGTCCACGACCACGATCTTCCGGTGGTCGCGGTGATTCATGACCAGCGACACCAGAGGCACCACCGGATTGAACGGGATGCAGCGGATATGCGCCCGCTCCATCTGCACCACGAAATCGGACGGCAGACCCAGCAGACTGCCAAAATCGTCGTAGATGAGCCGGACGTCCACCCCCTGCGCCGCCTTGCGGACGAGGATGTCCTCTACGCCCTTCCACATCTTGCCGGTGCGGACGATGAAGAACTCGAGGAAGATGAACCGCTCTGCCTTTTCGAGGTCGGCCAGCAGGTCAGGGTACATGGCCTCACCGCAGGGGTAATATTTTGCCGTGGAGTTTTTCCATGCGGGGTACGGCCCGTACTCCGAAATATACCGGCTCAGTCCCCTGCTGGCGGGGTCGAGGGCGTCGGTCTGGCCCGGCTGCTGGGCGAGGTCGGCGGTGTGCTGGCGCTCCACCGCCTGCATCCGCTGGCGCATCCGCTTGGCGGGGGCCTTGTTGCCGAAGGCCAGATAGAGCGCACCGCCCAGCAGCGGCATCATGCCGATGAGGACGAGCCAGATGATCTTATAGTCGCTGTTCTCGTCCTTCCGCACGAGGTAGAGGGTGATGAAGAGGCTGAGGACGTTCAGCCCCGCATTCACCCACACCTTTCCGGCGGTGAGGGAGAAGAAGGCCCAGAGCAGCCAGCCGATCTGCAGCAAAACAAGGGCCACTGTGACCGTGGCCCTGTTGATGACACGATTGAAGAACCGTACGACCGGAAGCCGAAAGAACATCTGCGCCTCCCCCGCTGCCTTTCGGCAGCATTTTTATGGGAATAGTATAGCGCAGCGGATGGAATAATTCAAGCTCAGGCGTCCGCGTCCTCGAAGCCCACCATGAGGCCGCCCAGCTCGGCGTAGTAGCTGCACAGGCCGCCGCACTCGGTCACCCGCACCTGTGCGCCCTCGAAGACAGCCTGCACCATGTGCATCAGGCGCTCGGCGGCGGCGGGGTTGCCGCAGTGGGCAATGATGACCTTGCCGTCCGTGTAGCCGTGGCCTTTGAGCTCCAGCACGATGCGCTCGAGAGCGCCGTGCTCGCCGCGGGTCTTGCAGAGGACGTCCAGTTCGCCCACATCGCTGGCCTTGCCGATGACCCGGATGTTGAGCATCCGCGCCACAGCAGCCACAGCGGGCTTCACCCGGCCATTCCGGGCCAGATTCGCCAGCGACTCCAGCGAGAACAGCAGATGGGTGTGGTGACGGTAGCGCAGCATCTCTTCGCACACCTCGTCAAAGTCCCTGCCCTCTTCGATGAGCGCACGGATATGCTCTGCCAGCAGCACCAGTTCCGGGCCGGCAGACAGGCTGTCCAGCACAAAGACCTGAGCACCCGGGTGCTCTGCCTGATACTCTTCTGCGGCCAGCTGGGCGGCGTTGCAGCTGCCCGACAGGGTGCCGGTGATGGTGATGGCATAAATTTCATCTGCGCCCTCATAAGCCTCCAGCCAGTCGCCGATGTTGGGGCAGGAGGTGCTGGTCTTGCCCTTATAGGTGCGCAGGGTAGTCGCCATTTCCACGGCGTCCAGCGTGCCGTCGTCAAGGTATTCCCTCTCGTCGGTCACGATCTTCAGAGGCACAGCAGCAAAATCAATGCCGTCCATCTGATACAGGCTGGCAGAAGAGTCCACAACGATTCGTTTCATCTCATCTATCTCCATTCCGGCGGATGTCCGCCGCATTTTTTACGTTCTGCGAGTCCACTATATCAGTTTTTCAAAAACCTGTCAAGCGATTTGTAAAATTGTTAACGTCGTTTTCATAAACGGTTGACCCCGACTCAAAAATGCGATATACTACCACCATGAATCAGGAAATGAAACGCCGTGTCACGGCCTGCGCCGCCGGGTTTTCCTTGCCGCGCTACCGGGAGCTGCCCTCCGTGGGGCTGTATCTCGACCAGACCGTGCAGCTCGTCAACAGCTGCTTCCGGGGCTTCCCCGGGGTGGAGCTCACCCCCTCCATGGTGAGCAACTACGTCAAGAAAGGAGTCATCTCCCACCCCGTCAAAAAGAAGTATTCCCGCGAACAGCTGGCTTCTCTCATCTATATCGTATTGTCTAAAAATGTCCTCTCGCTGGAAAACATCGACGCCCTGTTCCAGATGCAGCGGGCTCACTGCACCGCCGCCGAAGCCTACGACTACTTCTGCGACGAGGTGGAGAACTGCCTGCCCTACATTTTCGGTGCCAGCCGCACCATCTGCGGCCTCGACCCGGATGCCGCCGACGAAAAGCGTCTGCTGCGCGGTACCATCGTCGCTGCCGTAAACAAGATGTACCTCGACTGCTGCTTCGTCGCCATGCGGCAGGAGGAAGCCCTCTGGCCGGGGATACTCGGCGACCTCGAATAAAAAGAAAAACGTCTGTACCTCCAAAACGAAGTACAGACGTTTTTGTTATGCTCTGATTTCAGGCATCCTGCAGCTCACCACGGCTTGCAGCCTTGAGGTAAGCGAAGATGAAGCCGTCGAGGTCGCCGTCCATGACAGCGTCCACGTTGCCGGTCTCGTAGTTGGTGCGGTGGTCCTTGACCATCGTGTAGGGCATAAAGACGTAGGAGCGGATCTGGTGGCCCCATGCGATCTCGTTCTGGACGCCCTTGATGTCGTCGATCTTATCCATGTGCTGCTGCTTGGCGATCTGGTACAGCTTTGCCTTCAGCATTTCCATCGCGTAGTCGCGGTTCTGGAACTGGCTGCGCTGGGTCTGGCAGCTGACCACGATGCCGGTGGGCTTATGGATGAGTCGGACAGCGGAAGAAGTCTTGTTGATGTGCTGGCCGCCGGCACCGGAGGAGCGGTAGACCTGCATCTCGATGTCCTCGGGGCGGATGTCCACCTGGATGGTGTTGTCCAGCTCGGGCATGACTTCCAGCGAAGCAAAGCTGGTCTGACGGCGGGCGTTGGCGTCAAAGGGAGAGACGCGCACCAGACGGTGGACGCCGTTCTCGCTCTTGAGCAGGCCGTAGGCGTTGGCACCCTTGACCATCATGGAAGCACTCTTCATGCCGGCCTCATCGCCGTCCTGATAATCCAGGACCTCGACGGTCATGCCGTGAGCCTGCGCCCATTTGTTGTACATACGGTAGAGCATCTCGGCCCAGTCCTGTGCCTCGGTGCCGCCAGTGCCTGCGTGGAAGGTCAGGATGGCGTTACTGTGGTCGTACTCACCGTTCAGCATGGTCATCAGCTGCAGCTCGTCCACAGCCTTGCCCACGGCGTTGACGGCCTCTTCGGCCTCCGGCACCATCTCGGGGTCGTACTCCTCGTCCAGCATGACCAGCATGGTCTCTGCGTCATCGTAGAGGCCCTGCAGCTTCTCGAAGCGGGTCAGCTTGCCCTTCAGGTCGCCCACCTCGTCGAAGACCTTCTTGCTCAGCTCAGCGTCGTCGTAGAAGCCGGGGCGGGACATGGTGTGCTCCAGCTCCTGCACGCGCTTGCGGGAAGCGTCGATGGCCAGCGCCTCCTCCAAGTCCTTTACAGCGGTGTGGTATTCAGCCAGCTGTACTTTCAGTTCATCAGTGGTGATCATCGTTTTATTCCTCTCGTCTCAAAGAACAGGAGCAGCCTCTTCATCATCAGCCACGCACACGGGCAGGCCCGTCTTAGTACAACCTCTCAGTCTCGCTGACGCTCGACAGCTCCCCTAGTAGGGGAGCCTCTGGCGAAACCGTTCACTTTGCGGGGACTGCCAAGGCCTCCCCTCGATAGGGGAGGTGGCACGGCGTAAGCCGTGACGGAGAGGTTCATCCCCTCCTCTGCCACTCCTTCACATCCTTGACCTCATCGTACATGGCGCAGTAGCTGTCGTAGCGGGTCTGGGAGAGCTTGCCCTCCGCAAGGGCGGCGCGGACGGCGCAGCCCTTCTCGGAGCGGTGAGAGCAGCCGGTGAACTGGCACGCGCCGAGGTAAGGCCCGAACTCCGGGAAAGCGTGTTCCAGACCCTCTTTCGGGATGAAGCCCGCCCGGCTGGCCTCGAGGCTGGCGAAGCCCGGGGTGTCGGCGATGCGGCCCCCGAAGGCTTCAAAGATGGTCACCTCGCGGGTGGTGTGACGGCCACGGCCCAGCTTCTGGCTGATGGCGGCGGTCTGACGCTCCACGTCGGGCAGGAGTGCGTTCAGCAGGGTGGATTTGCCCACGCCGGAGTTGCCGCAGAAGGCGCAGAGACGGCCATTGATCCAGTGCCTGATGTCGTCCAGACCCTCGCCGGTGGCGTAGTCGATGCGGATGAAGGGCAGGGTCGATTTCTCGTAGGCGCTGCGCAGAAACTCCGCCTCGGCGAGGTCGCCTTTGGTGCAGACGATGACGGGCTGGACGCCCTTGTCCACCGCGATGGCCGAAAGCTTATCCAGCACGAGGGTGCTGGGGGTGGGCTGGGTGGTGCTTGCCACGAGGAACAGCACGTCGAGGTTCGCCATGGGCGGGCGGACAAAGACGTTCCGCCGGGGCGCGATGGACGCAATGACCGCCCCGCCGTTCTCGGTCTCCAGCGTCACCACGTCGCCCGCCACAGGGGTGATCTTCTGCTTGCGGAAGATGCCCCGGGGCTTGCACTCCACGACGCCTTCCGACGTCTTAACGTAATAAAATCCGCCGATGCCTTTTGTGATATAACCTGTCATACCTTCTCCTTTAGCCCAGCCAGGACGTCCACCAGTCGCTGAGACCGCCGCCGGTGGAAGAAGACGAGCTGGCGCCGGTGCTCTCGCTGGAAGAGCTGCTGCCCCCGAAGAGGCCGCCCAACCAGCCGCCAGAGCCGTCGCTGCTCCCGGTGCTCTCGCTGGGTGCTTCGGGTTCCGGTGCAGGCTCAGGGCCTGCGCTGACCACGACGCTGACCCGGGTGTTCAGCTTGGCCGATGCGCCCTCGCCGGGGTTCTGGCTGATGATGCTGCCCACGGGCTGGTCGCTGTACTGCTCCGTCTGGCTGCCCAGACCCAGTTTCCGCTGCACCAGCAGGGTGCGGGCGTCGTTCACATTCATGCCGATGAGGCTGGGGACTTTGGTGGTGGTGGCCACCTGCGGGCGGCTGACGTAGATCACCACCGTGGTGCCTGCGGCCACCTGACTGCCTGCGGCGGGGTCGGTGCGGATGATAGAGCCTGCGGCCACCGACTCATCCACGGCCTGGGTGACCAGCACCGACACGCCCAGGTCCTTCAGCTGCTGTTCGCCGTCGGCCTGCACGTAGTTGGTCAGGTCGGGGACAGTGACGTAGTGGATGCCGAGGCTGACGGTGAGGGTCACGCTCTGGCCCTCGCGGACGGTGCGGCCCGCCACCGGCGACTGCTTGTAGACATAGCCTGCGGCGTAGTCGTTGCTGTACTCCTCTTCCCAGTTGACGACCACCTGACCGGAGGCCACCTGCTGAGAGGCGTTCACCTCGTCCTGCGTCATGCCGCTGAAATCGCTCAGCACGATGTCGTCGCTTTTGGTCATGATATTGCTGGAATCGTTCAGGATGGTCCAGCACAGGGCCGCACAGGCCAGCGCAAAGGCCGTCGTGATGCCCAGCAGCACCGGCATAAAGCCGCTGCGCTTCTTCTTTTTCGCCTTAGCTTTGGGGCGGGCGGGATTCGCCGCCGGTTTCTCCGGGGGTCTGCGGATGCTGCGTTTCTGCGGCATGGGGTCATTCACCACCTTTTCAGGTTCTTCCTTTACATATTGATACTGGAACGTGACGGAGGGGTCCTGCACGTAGGCGTCCAGTGCTCCCAGCATCTCTGCGGCGCTGGAATACCGGTTGACCGGCAGCTTCGCCATGGCGCGTTCCGTGATCTGGACGAGGCCCAGCGGCACGTCCGGGGCAAGCTCGGACAGCGGCTTCGGGGTGTCCCGTATCTGCTTGCGGGCCACCTCCACCATGTCGTCGGCGTCGAAGGGCAGCCTGCCCGAGAGCATCTCGTACATCATGACGCCCACGGAGTAGATGTCGCTCTTGGGGTCGGTCTCCTCCCCCTTCGCCTGTTCGGGGCTGATGTAGTGGACGCTGCCCATGGCCTTTTTGCCGTTCTGTATCTGGTTCTCGGCCCGGGAGATGCGGGCGATGCCAAAGTCCATCATCCGCAGCTGGCCGTTGTCCAGCAGCATGATGTTCTGGGGCTTGATGTCCCGGTGGACGACGCCGTTGCGGTGGGCGTGGTCGAGGGCGCGGAGGATCTGGGCGATGAAGTGGACGGTCTCCCGGCTGGTGATCTTGCCGCCCCGCTCGTTGAGGTACTCCCGGAGGGTCATGCCCTCCACGCACTCCATAACGATATACTGTAAGTTTTCGCTGACGGAGACGTCGTAGACCTTGACGATGTTGGGGTGGTTGAGCAGGGAGATGGCCTTGGACTCGTTCTTGAAGCGGCGGACGAGGTCGGCGTCATGCATCAGCTCCTGACGCAGCACCTTGACGGCCACCACCGTGCCTTCCGGCACAGGCCCGCCGGGGGCAGAGACCACGGCCTTGTAGACGTTGGCCATGCCGCCTGCGCCGATGAGCTCCTGAATGGTGTAGAGCCCGTCCAGCGTCTTGCCGATGAGATTATCCATGCTTCACCTCCAGCGGCTCCACGCCCAGCAGCAGCGCGGTGATGTTGTCGGGGCCGCCGCCCGCGTTGGCGGCGTCCACCAGCCGGTCGGGGATGTCGTAGAACCCGCCCTTCGTGAAGATCTCTTCGATCTTTTCTTTGGGCAGGACGTTGGTGAGGCCGTCGGTGCAGAGCAGGATCATATCGCCCCTCTGCACCGGCACGCTGGTGAACTCGGGGTCGAGGCGGTAGTCCACGCCCAGCGCCCGGGTGATGATGTTCTTCTGGGGGTGATGCTCGGCTTCCTCGGCGGTGATGGTACCGCAGTCCACCAGCTCCTGCACGTAGGAGTGGTCGTGGGTGAGCTGGGTGAGCCTGCCGTCCCGGACGAGGTAGGCCCGGGAGTCGCCTGCGTGGCAGATAAAGGCGTTGCCGCCCCGCACGAGGGCGCAGACCGCCGTGGTGCCCATGCCCGCCAGCTCCTCCTCCCGGGAGGCTTTCTGGAAGACGAAGCGGTTGGCGTTGATGAGCGCCCGCTTCAAAAACCTTTCCTCGTCGCCGGGCAGGCACTGGGCGTACTGCTCGTGGAAGCTGTGCTCGATGACGTCGCAGGCGCTCATGGAAGCCTCACGGCCTCCCCGCGCACCGCCCATGCCGTCGCACACGAGGCCCCAGGCCGCGTCGCTGTTCAGCTCGCCTGCCCGGTAGTCGTCCTGATTCTCGGGGCGGACGCTGCCGACGTCTGTTTTTCCTGCAAGTTTCATAGGATTCTCCTTCTCAAACTTTGCCGTTCATCTCGTCGCGGCGGAGCTGGCCGCACGCGGCGCTGATCTCGCTGCCCAGACGGCGGCGGACGGTGGCGTTGACGCCGAGGCTTTCCAGCTTCTGCTGGAAGCGCCGGACGTTGGCGGCGTCGGTAGCCGAATAAGGGCTGCCGTCCACCGGGTTGATGGGGATGAGGTTGACGTGAGCGCCCATCCCCCGGATGAGGTCGGCCAGCTGCCTGGCGCAGGCGTCGGAGTCGTTGACGCCCCGCACCATGGAGTACTCGAAGCTCACTCTCCGGCCCGTCGTCTCCTGATACCGGCGCACGGCCTGCATCAGCACCTCCACGGGGTAGGCGTCGTTCACGGGCATCATGCCGCTGCGGATGTCGTTGTTGGGGGCGTGGAGAGAGACGGAGAGGGTGAGCTGGAGCTTCTTCTCGGCCAGCTGGTCGATCTTCGGCACGAGGCCGCAGGTGGAGAGGCTGATGTTCCGCATCCCGATGTTCACGCCCTCGGGGGACGAGATGTTCTCGAGAAAGCGCATGACTTCGTCGAAATTATCCAGCGGCTCCCCGATGCCCATCAGCACGATGTGGGAGATGCGCTCCCCGATGTCCTTCTGGGCGGTGTAGATCTCGGAGCAGATCTCGCCCGCCTCGAGGTTGCGCACCCGGCCCGCCTGGGTCGAGGCGCAGAAGCGGCAGCCCATCCGGCAGCCCACCTGGGTGGACACGCAGACCGTGTTGCCGTAGTGGTAGCGCATGACGACGGTCTCGATGCAGTTGCCGTCGGCCATCCGCAGCAGGTACTTCACGGTGCCGTCCTTGGCCTCCTGCCGCCGCTCGATGATGGGCGCGGCGATGTAAAATGCCTCCTCGAGCTTTGCCAGCAGGGCTTTGGGCTGGTCGGTCATGGCCGAAAAGTCGGTCACGAGCTTCTGGTGGACCCAGTGGAAGATCTGTTTCGCCCGGAAGCCGGGCTGGCCCATCGCTTTCAGCTCCGCTGTCAGCTGTTCCAGCGTCAGGGAGGATATACAGCGTTTAGTCTCCATGAAAATCTCCTTTTGTCAGGAATCACGTTTCTGCATCGCGCAGAGGAAAAAGCCGTCCATGCCGGTGCGGGTGGGGACGGAAAGCGCACCCCAGTCCCCCACCGTCATCCCGGCCGGGAATCGGACGTCCGGCGTCACCACCCGGAACTCCGGGTGGCGGCCCACGAAGGCCCGCACCTGCTCTTCGTTCTCGGCAGGGTCGATGGTGCAGGTGGAGTAGACCAGACGCCCGCCCTCTTTCAGGTGGGCGGCGGCTGTATCCAGAATGGCCGACTGGGTGGCCAATAATTCATCGTGACGCGCTTTTTCGAGGGTCTTGTACCGGATGTCCGGCTTCTTGGCGAGGATGCCGAGGCCGCTGCAGGGGGCGTCCACCAGGATGGCATCCGCCATGGGCAGGTCGGCATCCGGCCTGGTGCCGTCGGAGACCCGGGGCTCCACGTGGGCAAACCCCATCCGCTCCACAGCCTTGCGGATCAGCTGGACGCGGTTCTCGCTGACGTCGCAGCTCACCAGCCGCCCTTCGTCCTGCATCTCCTCGATGAGGAGCAGGCTCTTGCCGCCGGGGGCAGCGCAGAGGTCGAGGACGGTATCGCCGGGCTTTGCCTCCACGCAGAGGGCGGCAAGCTGGCTGGCCTGCCCCTCCACGTGGAAATATCCGTCCCGGAAAAGCCCGCTCTCCGCCGGGCTGCCCTCGAAGCGGGCTAAGACGCTGCCCGGCAGGAGGCCCGGGGCGGCGGTCTTCGCGCCCGAGGCCAGCAGCTTTTCGCAGAGGGCTTCCGGCGTCCCTTTCAGGGGGTTGGCCCGGAGGCTGGTCAGGCCGCCGTCGGCGGTATGGGTCAGGATGTCCAGCGCCTCGTCGGGGTAGTGTTCGTGGAGGAACGCTGCCACGTCCCGGCCCGCCGAGCCCAGCACCATCAGCCGCTCCACCTCGTCGGCGAAGACGGCAGAGCCGAGGTCATAGCCGATGGCCCGGCGCAGCACGGCGTTCACGAGGCCGGAGGCGCTGGCTTTTCGGAAGGTGCGGGTCAGCTTGACGGCCTCATTGACCGCCGCCGAAGCAGGAACCTGCATATAGCGGGCCTGCGCCAGCGCGGCGCGGAGAATTTCCCGCACCTGCGGGTCGAGCTTGGCGAGCCCTTTGGGCAAAAACTGGCTCAGGATATAGTCCAGCGTCCCCTGATGTTCCAGCACGGTATAAAAAATCGCGCTGGCAAATGCTTTATCGCGGCCTTCCAGCTTCTGGCGGCGCAGCTCTGCGTCGAGGATGAGGTTCGAAAAGCCGTCCTGCTCCTGCCGCACCAGCGCCGCCACCGCCGCCGCGCGGGGGTTCGGGCCGCTCACAGGCTGTCCCCCGCCTTGAGGCGGAGTCCGGCGGCGAAGGAGGTGCCGTCCATGGGCTTCTTGCCCTCCGGCACGACGTGCAGAAGCTGGATCGCGCCCTCACCGCAGGCCACGGTCAGGGGCTTGGTGGCGAGGACAGTGCCAGCGGCTTCGCCGTGGCTTTCCGCGACGCGGCACTCCGTCACCTTGACCTTCTTGCCGCCCGCCGTCACGAACCATGCCCCGGGCCACGGGTTCATGCCCCGCACCCAGTTGTGGATGTGGTCGGCGCTGTCGGTCAGATGGAACTCGGCCATCTCCTTGCTCAGCATGGGGGCGGTGGAAGCGTTCTCGTGGGCCTGAGGCTCTGCCTTGAGCGTACCAGCTTCGATGGCAGGCAGGGTCTCACAGAGCACCCGTGCGCCCACGGCAGTGACCCGGTCGAACAGCTGGCCGCTGGTCTCCTCGGGGTCGATGGCGATCTTCTCGCAGACCAGCACGTCGCCGGTGTCGAGGCCCTCGTCCATCTGCATGATGGAGACGCCCGTCTCGGCGTCGCCGTTCAGCACCGCCCACTGCACGGGGGCGCTGCCCCGGTATTTCGGCAGCAGGGAGACGTGGAGGTTGATGCAGCCATATTTCGGCGCTTCCAGCACCGATCTCGGCAGGATGCAGCCGTAGGCCACCACGACGATGAGCTCCGGAGCCAGCGCGCGGATGTTCTCGTCCTCGCCGCCGTCCCGCAGGGTGCGGGGCTGAAAGACGGGGGTGCCGTGAGCCAGCGCCACTTCCTTCACCGGGGGTGCGGTGAGCACCTGCTTGCGGCCCACGGGCTTGTCGCGCCGGGTGTAGACCGCGCAGATGTCGTGGCCCGCCTCATACAGGGCTTTCAGGCAGTCCGCCGCAATGTCCGGCGTCCCCATGAACAGAATGCGCATCAGTCGTTCTCCTTCTTCTTGGCGGCAGCGGCGCGGCCCTCCTCGGTGTCCTCATAGAAGAACTCGCTGGACTCCATGATGGTGATGCCGTCCAGATGGTCGTTCTCGTGCTGGATGCAGCGGGCCAGCAGGCCCTCGGCTTCCAGCTCGAACCACTCGCCGTGGCGGTCCTGTGCGCGGACCTTGACGGCTGCGGGGCGGGTCACGGCGCCGTTGTGGCCCGGGAAGGACAGGCAGCCCTCGTAGGCGGTCTCCTCGTCCTCAGACACGGCGAGAATTTCGGGGTTGACGAAGTCGATGAACTTGTACTCGTAGTTTTCGGGGATCTCTTCCGGGGCGTCGGTGGTGTCCCACACCACGAAAAGGCGGCGCAGCATCCCCACCTGCGGGCCTGCGAGACCCACGCCGTCGGCGGCGATCATCGTCTCGCGCATATCGTCCAGCAGGGTGGCCAGACGGTCGTCGAAGTTGGTCACCGGGCGGCAGACCTTGTTCAGGATGGGGTCGCCCTCTTTTACAATGTTGCGGATAGCCATGAAGTATACCTCCAAATAATCTTATCAAATATCACCGTCAGAATGCATATCCACCACCACGGTGGCCTTGCTGGGCAGCTTTTCCTGCTCGTAGAGGCCGAGGGTCTGGCGGACAAGGTCGCGGAAGCGTTTGTCGGCGCGGCACTTGATGGTGAGCTTGTAGCGGTAGTTCTCGTTTATCTTTTCGATGTTGCCGGGGGTGGGGCCAAGCACCCGGAGGGGCAAGTCCGGCTGCTGCGCGGCCTGACGGCCTAAGAGGGCCGAGAACCGGGCAGCGGCCCGGGCCACCTCAATTTCTTTCGGGCCGGAGAAGCCCACGACGCAGAGCCCGCAGAAGGGCGGGTAGAGGCCCAGTTTGCGGTAGGCAATTTCCTGCTCGAAGAAGGCGTCGTAGTCCTGCGCGGCGGCGAGGTTGAGGACGGGGTTGTCGGGGTCGGTGGTCTGGATGATGGCGAAGCCCGGGTCTTTCGCCCGGCCGGAGCGCCCCACCACCTGGGTGATGAGGCTGAACACCGTCTCGTAGGCCCGAAACCCCTGCGCAAAGAGCAGCGAGTCGATGCCGAGGACGCCCACGAGGGTCACGTCCTCGAAATCGAGGCCCTTGGCCACCATCTGCGTCCCCACCATGATGTCGTACTCATGCCGGGCGAACTTCGCCAGCAGCTTTTCGTGGGCGTCTTTGGCAGCGGTGGAGTCCTGATCCATCCGCAGCACTCTTGCCTCCGGGAAGAGCTGGGCCAGCTCCTCCTCGGCCTTCTGGGTGCCGAAGCCCCGGTAGAGCAGCTTGCCGCCGCAGGCGGGGCAGGTCTTGGGGGGCGGGTCGAGCTGGGTGCCGCAGTAGTGGCAGAGCAGCTTGTGGCCCGCCTTGTGGTAGACCATGGGGACGCTGCACTTGGGGCATTTCAGCACCTCGCGGCAGTCGTCGCACTGGGCCATGGTCTGGTAGCCGCGGCGGTTGAGTAGCAGGATGGTCTGCTTCCCCGCGTCGAGGTTGCGCCGGATGGCGTCCTCCATCGCAAGGCTGATCTCCCTCGGATTGCCCGAGGCCAGCTCTGCCCGCATATCGACGATCTGGACGCTGGGCAGCGGGTTGCCGCCGTAGCGCTGGGTGAGCCGGACGAGCTGGGTGCGGCCATTCTGGGCGGCGTAAAAGCTCTCGGTGCTGGGGGTAGCGCTGGCCAGAAGGAGCAGGGAGCCGTTCTCCGCCGCCCGCTGACGGGCCACCTCGTGGGCGGCGTACCGGGGCGCGGACTCGGAGCGGTAGGTGTGCTCCTGCTCCTCGTCGATGATGACGAGGCCGATGTTTTCCAGTGGGGCGAAGACGGCGCTCCGGGTCCCCACCACGATGTCGGCGCCGCCGTCCTGTATCATCTGCCATTGGAGCAGACGCTCGGTGTGGTTCAGGGCCGAGTGCTGGACGGCCACCCGCCGCCCGAACCGGCTCTTGAGGCGGAGGATCATCTGAGGCGTCAGGCTGATCTCCGGCACCAGCACGAGGGCGCGGCGGCCCAGCGCCAGACACCGCTCGATGAGCTTTAAGAACACCAGCGTCTTGCCGCTTCCGGTGACGCCGTAGAGCAGCGCCGAGTGGGGGGCGGTGTCTTCGAGGCCGGGCAGCAGGGCGTCATAGGCCGCCTGCTGCTCTGCCGTCAGGGTGATGGGCTCGTTTTTCAGCGGGATAGACGAATACAGGTCGATGGATTTGTTCACCTTGCTGCATTCGACGACGCCCTTGGCGCAGAGGTTGTCCAGCACGGCTTTGGTGATGCCGTGGGCCTCCATCTCGTTCTGGGTGCGCTCTCCCCCGCTCAGCAGGGCCACTGCCGCCAGCTGCTTGGCCGTGGGCCTGGGCTTTTGCTGCAAAGACCCCACCAGCTTATAGCTGTTCTCGGTGTGGCGGGTGAGCTGCTTTTGGAGCACCGGCGTCACGCCGTCCGCCGCGAGGGCGGGCTTATACTGCGCCCCATAGGGGATGACCGCCTTGACGGCCTCGTAGTAGGTGCAGAAGGTGCGCTCCTTGAGGAAATGCACCAGCCGCAGCAGCTCCGGCGTCAGGCAGGCCGAGGCCGGGGCCACGTCGAAGAGGTACTTGAGCTTTGCGTGTTCCGGCTCTTCGTCGCAGGCCAGCACCACGCCCATCCGGGCCTTGCTCCCCCGCCCGAAGGGCACCAGCACCATGCTGCCGAGGCGGACGGCCTCCTGCTGGTCGGGCATGACGGCGTAGGTATAGAGTTTGTCGAAGTGGAAGGTCGCGTTGCTCACGGCAACGCCTACCGTTTTTGGCATTCGCGGCTCCTTGTTATTTGTCGAGGCCGGCCCGCTGGCGGATGATGCCGTAGAGCTTCTCAGCGCAGGCGTCTACCTCGTCGTTCACGAGGGTGAGGGTGAACTTCTCCTGCTCGGCCAGCTCCTTCTTTGCGGTGTCGAGGCGCTCGAGGATGCTGGCTTCCGTCTCGGTGCCGCGGCCCCGGAGGCGGTGTTCCAGCTCCTCCACGGAGGGCGGCAGCAGGAAGATGGTGGTAGCCCCCGGGAACATCCGGCGGATATTGGCCGCGCCGTGGACGTCGATGACCAGCACCACCAGCTTGCCCGCCTCGAGGCGCTTATCCACCTCTTCGCGGAGGGTGCCATAGTAGTTGCCGTTGTAGAAGTTGTGCTCCACCACCTGGTCGGTGTCGATGAGGTGCTGGAACTGCTCCCGGGTGCGGTAGTAGTAGTCCACGCCCTCCTGCTCGCCGGGGCGGGGTGCGCGGGTGGTGGCGGAGACGGTCTTTTCGATCTCGGGGTGGGCCTCGCGCAGGGCCTTGACCACACTATCCTTGCCGGTACCGGCGGCACCGGAGACGACAAACAGGTACTTTTCGTTTTCCATTTTTTACTGCTCCTCTGTCGGTTTTCCTTCCGGCTGGCCCGCAGCGCGGCCTGCCACCGTCTCAGGCGTCAGGGCCGAAAGGACTACATGGTCGGAGTCCATGATGAGCACGGCTCGGGTGCTGCGGCCATAGGACGCATCAATGAGCATCCCCCGCTCCCGCGCCTCCTTCACCAGACGCTTGACCGGCGCAGAGTCGGGGCTGACAACGGCCACCACCCGCCCTGCGCTGACCAGATTGCCAAAGCCGATGTTGATGAGCTTCATCTGAACTCCTCCGTACTGTTTTTATTCGAGGTTCTGGATCTGTTCGCGGATCTTCTCGATCTCCGCCTTCATGTCCACCACCGTGCGGGTGATGTCCAGGTCCTGACACTTGGAGCCGATGGTGTTGGTCTCACGGTTCAGCTCCTGGGTCAGGAAGTCCAGCTTGCGGCCCACCGGCTCGTCCAGCTCCAGAATGGAGCGGTACTGGGCGATGTGGCTGCGCAGACGGACGGTCTCCTCGTCCACGGCGGTCTTGTCGCCAAAGATGGCGGCTTCCGTCAGGACGCGGGCATCGTCGATGCTGCGGTCCTCGAGGATGGTCTTGAGCTTCTCGTAGAGGCGGTTGGTGTAGGCTTCGACGCGGCCTGCACTCAGGGTCTCCACCCTGCCCACCCGCTCCTCGAGGAAGCACAGGCGGCTCTCCACGTCGGCCTTCATCTTGGCACCCTCGGCGGCGCGCATGGCGATGAAGTTGTCCAGCGCCTGAGCCGTCACGGCGGAGACGTCGGCCCAGAGCTGTTCCTCATCCACGTCGGCGTGGCGGGTGGCCAGCACGTCCGGGAAGCGGGTCAGCGTCGAGACGGTGACGTCGTTCTTGATGCAGAGCTTCTCCGAAAGATTCCGCAGGGCCTTCTGGTAGCTGCGGGCCAGCTCCATGTTGACGGTCACTTCTGCGTCGGCGGCCTCCACGTTCTGGATGGTCATGCTCAGCTCGACCTTGCCGCGGGTGACCCGCTCGTTGAGCTGCTTTTTCAGGCGGCTGTCCATGTAGCTGCAGCTGCGGGGGATGCGGGACGAATACTCGAAATACCGGGAGTTGACGCTGCGCAGCTCGACCGTGATCTCACGGCCATTCAATACAGCAGTCCCCCGGCCAAAACCGGTCATGCTCAGGATCATATGCTCCACGTTTCCTCTCTGTTGATGGGTGGATATGCGGACAAATTACGGTATATGTATCCGCGTTTGGGTATACAGGCCCATGTTACGATACATATGTTATTATTCTACTCTGATGGCCGCTTTTTTGCAAGCCAAAAAGCACAGAAATACTCCTCAGGCCCGCCTTCGTCCAACCTCTCCGGCACTTCGTGCCACCTCCCCTTGTAGGGGAGGCTTTGGCATTCCGCAAAGCTTTCCCTCTTCGCCAGAGGCTCCCCTACCAGGGGAGCTGTCGAGCGCAGCGAGACTGAGAGGTTGTACTTTGCAGCAGCTTTTGTCCAAGCACACAAAAAGCCCCCCGCATCTCTGCGAGGGGCCTGAAAAGCCTTATGCTGTTTTATCAGACGGGGTGAGACTTATTTGCAAAATCTGCATGGTCTGCATCCACGCCCTGAGCCTTGGCGTTGCGCTTCTCGAAGAACTTGGGAGCGACCTGCGGGAACATAGCGTAGGTCAGGACGTCCTCTTCCTGAGTAGCCCACTTTGCAGCCTCAGCCTTCAGCTTGTCCATCTCGGGAGCGAGGGTGTCAGCAAAGCGGCAGGTGATGGGCTGCTCGTCGCCCAGGATCTTCTTGGTGAACTCGGCGCTGATGGGAGCGGGAGTCTTGCCGTAGTCGCCGTGGACGAGGCCCTTGAACTCCTTGGTGACCATCTTGTAGCGCTCGCCCAAAATGACGTTGAAGACAGCCTGCGTGCCGACGATCTGGCTGGTGGGGGTGACCAGCGGAGGATAGCCTGCGTCCTCACGAACGCGGGGGATCTCAGCCAGCACTTCGTCCAGCTTGTCTTCCTTGCCGGCATCCTTCAGCTGCTTGAGCATGTTGGAGAACATGCCGCCCGGCACCTGATACAGCAGGGTGTTGGCGTCCACGCCCAGAGACTTGGGGCTGATCTGGCCGTTGGCGATGTACTTCTCGCGCAGCTTTGCAAAGTATGCACGCACGACGTTCAGCTGCTTGAGGTCGAGGCCGGTGTCGTAATCGGTGCCCTGCAGGGCTGCGACGAGGCTCTCAGTAGCCATGTGGCTGGTGCCGCCGCTCAGGGGGCTCATGGCGGTATCGACGATGTCAGCACCGGCCTCGATGCCCTTCAGCAGGGACATGGAAGCCAGACCGGCCGTGTAGTGGCTGTGGATGTCCACAGGGATGGACAGGGTGTTCTTCAGCTCCTTGACCAGCTCGTAGCAGGTGTAGGGAGTCAACAGACCGGCCATGTCCTTGATGCAGATGGAGTTTGCACCCATCTCTTCCAGAGTCTTTGCGTACTTGACGTAGTACTCGTTGTTGTGGACAGGGCTCAGGGTGTAGCTGATGCAGCCCTGAACGTGTGCGCCTTCCTTGTTGGCAGACTTGATGGCGGTCTGCAGGTTGCGGGGGTCGTTCAGTGCGTCGAAGATGCGGATGACGTCGATGCCGTTTGCAACGGACTTCTTCACGAAGTACTCGACGGCGTCGTCAGCGTAGGGGCGGTAGCCCAGCATGTTCTGGCCGCGGAACAGCATCTGCAGCTTCT
>OOBK01000190.1_pt1 | contig 43840 bp, 51 predicted proteins | sample 1671541 | NCBI WGS metagenome assembly OOBK01 (sample SAMN06348167, study PRJEB24527) | human gut metagenome | biome: human gut; feature: ankylosing spondylitis patient; material: feces | host: Homo sapiens | place: China | collected 2015-10 | reverse complement strand
GCGCCGATGGTACTGCAATGCAATGCGGGAGAGTAGGTGGCTGCCTTCTTTACTTCAGGTCTTCAGAGTCAAACGACTTTGGAGACCTTTTTTTGTGTCCGTAGGTGGCTACGGCATCCTGCCGGGGGTGCACTTGTCTCAAGTGCACCAACCGAAGCTTGGTCGGTGCAGCAGAGACTGCTGCACCCCCTGATCCTGGAAAGTCCCGAGTAAGCCCCGGGAATTACATAGCCAAGATCAATGGTGTTCATCGTGAGGTGATGTGTTGGCATCTCCTTTCCACAACCCATGCAGGTTGCAATACTCGCGAGCTGATACCTCTTTGGCATCTGTTAGGAAGATTACCTCTGGCTTCTCGCCTGGCTGTAGCTCATGGCGAAGTACATCGGTAGGAGTGAGCAACTCTATCCATTGGATATAATGCTCTGGGAGCATCGGATGCTCTACGCTTCCAACCTTTACACGATAGCCGCCCTCGATCGGTTCTATAACGGGCACATGCTTCTCTTTTGCCGCATCCGTGGTGTTCTCCTTCATCAGTTTCATGGGCTGACCGCAGCAGCTGAGCATGGCTCCAGGATTCACTACCTCTACCACGTTGCCACAAACCGTGCAACGGTAGATTTCTCTTGTTTTAGTCATAATCGTTCCTCCTAAAATTTAGAAAATTAAATGACGTCTTTATTCTTTGACGATTATAAAGATACTCGTTTTTTGTGAGTTACACAAATTTTAGAGCCTTTTTTATTCCAAAATAAAGTTAAAGTTTGTAGATATTCACTTGCGAAACTTTAGTAACCGAAGGTTTTCGTTAAGCCAGATAAGCAGAGCTAAGTTTACTTAAGCTTTGCCATGGCGAGAAAATGTGTTCGTGAAATGTAACAATCTACACCTTAGACCGAGGGTTGAGTGGATTACAGATGACAATGTTTAGTCAAATTACTCCATGACCCGAAAATATTGGGGTACGCAATGACGAAGTCAAGAAAGAGTGAATAAGTTGCGTGTCTGATCCTATCAAGTCGTGAGAGTGTTAAAAATGAGGTCTGATTTGATGAAAAACGGAATTTTGTATCGCTGTTTGGAAACAAAGCATTATCTTTGTACTATAATTCAAAACAAAATGGGCATCAACAAGCTAAAAGTGGTGTTGACAGAAGAAGCACAAGCATTTTTGGATGCGCAGCCATTCAAAGCTCAGCAGAAGATATACTACAACATCTTCAAGGTTGAGGAAGGAGTGATGAAAGTTGACATCTTCAAAAAACTGGAAAATACCGAGATATGGGAGTTTCGAACTCTCTACAATGGTATATGCTACAGGCTTTTCTCCTTTTGGGATACTGAGGAAGAGACTTTGGTTATTGCCACACATGGCATAGTCAAGAAAACTCAGAAGACACCATTAAAGGAAATTACCAAAGCAGAAGAAATAAGAAAAGAGTACTTTAATAATAAAAATAAATAGTATTATGGCACAGATGAAATTGATACCTGCAGACAATATGAAAGATAAACTTTGGGGTAAAAGAGGTACACCAGAGCGTGAAGCAATGGAAACTAAACTCAAAGAAGATGTGAACGCCTATATTGTAGGCGAAGCCATACGTAAGGCTCGATTGGCACAAAACCTCACGCAAGAACAACTTGGTGAACGTATCGGTGTGCAGCGTGCTCAAATTTCAAAATTGGAGAAAGGTACAAGTGTTATCACATTGCCAACAATGAGTCGTGTATTCCAAGCTTTGGGTATCGCAACAGCCACTCTTGATTTGGGTATTGCAGGCAAGATTGCGTTGTGGTAAGATAATTAATAAATAAAACCTGATATATATATCATCATACCCTCTAAGAAAGATGAAATACAACAATATAGATTATCAAAGATGTGTACTTATATGCATGGTCGTGATGATACACATCGTGAATTTCAGTACACTATACCCTGACGTAAAAAACTTTATAAACTTCTTTTTCATGCAAGCGTTTTTGTTGATTACAGGCTATTTGGTAAACATCAGAAAAACGTATAAGGAATTTGCGTCTTACATCATGAAGATTCTCATTCCTTATATAATAATGGTTATCGGTTATGCTTTTGTATCAACATTACTACCAGTAAGAGATGGGGTAAACGAATTTACAATACCTATAATTCTTAATACGATATTTATCACCTCTATTGGTCCATATTGGTTCTTGCACACAATGGCTATATGTGGGGTAATATATTATTTGACATTCAATTGGGTTGGCAAATGGAGCATAATGAGCAAATTGTGCTTATTTGCCACATTTCTTATGTTAGTCTCACAATACACTCCAGTTCTTAATTCTACGAATGCAGCTTTCTATTTCATTGGTGTCTGTTTGCGTCTGTCTGAAAAACGTCTTGATGAAATTATAAAACCATCGTTGTGGAGTATTCTGCCTTTCATAGCAATTGCAAGTTTCCCAAACTATAAAAATTGGAACTTTTTAGCGGTTACAATATTAGCATTGTCATTCCTTTCTTTCGTTCCGAAACTCATACAGAGTATCAATAACAAGAAGGTCTTGGGAATTATAGGATATATCGGAAGAAACACACTTCCTATATACCTTTTTCATCCAATATTCACAATGGGAGGCAAGTTGGCATTGCCACTATTCCATTTTGATAAATCAGGGGGGGTACATACGGTCTTCACTATTGCCGTTAGCATAATCGGAAGTATTGCTATTGCTGCAATCCTTGACAGATGTCACCTGTCTTATATTTTTGCGAGAGAAAGGTTCTTACGCTAATCATATCAACGATAAAATAAAACAGGTAGAATTTGAGAATGGACAATGATACAAGGTATATTTGTTATCATGTGCAATCTTGGTAGGATTATATAAGAGTGATGTTATTGCATTGATACCCAATACTTGTTGCTTGGTGGTCACTTGAAATGTTCCCAAAATGAGAATACAAGTATAACATTGCCTAAAAATAACACATTCATTTATATTCTTTAACTAAAAGTTATGCAGTCATCAAGCCGTTTGTGTATCTATATCAAGATAGATAGTACGAAAAATCGCTCATGGCTTCAAATATAACAACATTAGTAGAAAAAGCGAAACAAGGTGACGCTGACGCTTTCAGCACATTATACCAAATGTATTATCCTAAGATGAAAGGGATATGCATCAATATTCTTAGAGAGGACAAGGCTGTCGTTGACGACCTTGTCCAAGATGCTTTTATACTTGCGTTTGTTTCATTGAAAGACTTGAAGAAGACTCATAGGTTTAGTCAATGGCTTACAAGTATCACCACTAACCTTAAATCACTTTTAGATATTTCAATGCTTGATATAGTCCGTCATCATCGACAGTATTTGTAACATGGTCTGCCGCAGCCTTTACTGTTTGAGATGCGTTCCCCATTACTACGCCGATTTTGGCTTCCCTTATCATAGGAAGATCATTGCCTCCATCTCCGAAAGCAACCGTCTGGGAAAGGGGAATGCCCTGCCATGCAATCATATCTTTCATGCCCTTTGCCTTATCTACTCCTTTTGCTGTAATATCAATAAATTCAGGACACCATCGGCTTGATATGACATTACTTAATAAAGGCAAAATAGCCTGTTCTTCCTTTGGTGTTACCACAGGTGTAAGTTGCAATATGCGTTGTCCGAGAATCGTTTGCAGTGATGTGCTTTCCTGGAGGTCCTGAACATTCAGCATATCTTTGAAGATATGGTCTGCTACCGGATTGTTGTTGTACATCATAATGTCCTGCTCCCCGACAATCATGCAGGCAAACCCCATCTTGTCCGATTGTTCTATCACAGAGGTAACCTGATCCATCGGAATCGGACAACAAGAAATCACTTGTTTGCCGGAAAAACAATATGCGCCGTTAGCCGTGATATAGCCATCGACCAAGTGTTTTATTTCTTCAATATTGTTTATAAGCCCGTATGGGCGTCCTGTAGCGATGTATATGTCGGCCCCATTTTCTTTCGCAAGTGTCAATCCGTATATGGCCGACTCCGGAATCTTGTGGTTCGTGAAACTCACGAGCGTACCGTCTATGTCAAAAAATAGAGATCTTTTCATTCTTCATGCCTTTCATTAAATGAAATAAGCGACCATGAGTATCGCACGGTCGCTTATTCCACTATTAAAATCAAATGTTATTTACTCAAGGAAATAATCTCTCCGTCTTCGGGAACGAGCAATTTATCATTTCCTATATTCATTTTCTTCGCCTCATTCCGTAAAACAGCTCTGGTGGTAAGGCAATGATCCACCGCATCCATGTGTACGGCAATGATTTTCGCGTTGCCGCTTTCTTGTATCAATGCCATGACCTGCCGTTCGTCCATGATGATGGGCGTAGCGTCGTAACCGCCGGGCATTACGGCTCCGCCGGAATTAACAACGATATAGTCAGGATTATATCTTCCGATATTGTCGGCAATACCTTGTGTCCAAACTCCATCACCGATTATATAAACGGTAGGATGTCCGGAGGCCTTCAGGACAAACCCCGAAGCGTCTCCCATGTTTTTCAGCATGCGGCCAGTGCCGTGTTGCGCATCCGTGCGAATGATCGTGATACCGTCATATACCACACTGTCGGCAATGGCTTCGGCATTCCAGAAGTTGCAGTTAAGAAAGTATTGTTCATCGGCTTGTTGTCCGAACAATTTCAGCGACTTATCCAATACAGCCGCTGCTGTTGGGTCAAAATGGTCAACGTGAGCGTGGGTAACCAATATGAGGTCAAGCCCCTTGGTGATTTCGTCTACTTTCATTGGCAATTCCACCATCGGTGTTTTTACTTTGCCTCTCACGCTTCCTAATGCGCCCTTAGGTGAAAGCATCGGGTCGAGCAGAATATGATGCCCGGCATAGTCAATAAGCAGGGTTGCATTTCTAACTAACTGAATTTGGAATTCTGCAGCATTTCCGCGCGCATAGACGCACAGAAACAGACTGATAAACAGAAGAGTTGTTGTAATTCGTTTCATTGTCTCAAATTTTAAGTTTTAATTTCGCTGCAAAATTAATACATTTGAGACAGAAAGGCACTACCATAGATTTACGGAATACTACCATTTTGATAACCGCTTACGAATTCACATACGGTTTGTCCTGTCTGCGACTTAAAGAAACGCATCATATGGTTCGGCTCCGAGAAATGCAGCGAGAAAGCCACTTCCTTAACCGACAAACCTGAAAACAACAAACGGCTTTTGATTTCTTCCGCCATACGACACCTGATCATATCCGACACCGTTGTTCCGAATTGTTCCTTGACGGTTTTATTCAGGCAAATCCTGCTCACCCCCGTCATTTCGGCGTAATCGTTAACGGTAAGATTATCGGCAATATGCTTTTCCAGAAGCTGTTTGAACTTATAGGCATAATTGTTTTTCGGAGCACCGAAAGGTAGAGCGTACTCCTTGGCGTATGCCCGATTGAGTTTTATCAGCAGACTGTACAGGGAAGACAGCAGCATGTGATAACTGTCTGCCACCGGATGTACCTGTTCATACGCCATTTCGTCAATATAATCAGCGTACCGGCACATTTCGTCGGCAGCAATCTCCAACAACGGCGGACAGGCAGTTTGATAACAATACAACAGACGGTAAACGAAATATTTGTCGGAAATCAGGTTATTGATAAACTCCTCTTGAAAAATGACGAACTTGAAATCAAGGGCATCTTCATCCACATCCCATTTTTGCCGTTGAAAAGGAGATATGAAAAGAATCATATTGTCATGTATAGGTATTGTCCTGTCACCAAGAAGAATCCTTCCGTTACCTTTCCGGAAAAAGAATATCTCAAAAAAGTCGGACTTAAAAGGAGCGACATCGGAAATGTTGCCTTTCAATTCGTTTTTGGGACCAACTTTCATCAGAAAATCAACTCCACATTCTGTTTTGCTAAATTCAATCAATTTCATAATCAAATACCATTGGACTCCACAAAGTTACCAAAACTATATTAAACACTACTTGCATAAACTAAATACTATCCCATTACAACATCAAGTACCATCATAAGCACAAAGCCGATGGCGAAACCGATAGTGCTAAGGTTGCTATGCTGACCACTTGAGGCTTCAGGAATCAGTTCTTCTACTACCACATAGAACATGGCTCCTGCAGCAAAGGCAAGCATGTAGGGAAGGGTAGGCATAAGATGTGTGGCAAGTAATATAACTGCTAAGGCACCTATTGGTTCTACAACTCCACTAAGTGAGCCAAGCATAAAGGATTTCCAACGGCTATTGCCTGCAGCACGCATAGGCATAGAGATGATGGCCCCTTCTGGAATGTTTTGTATGGCAATACCTAAAGATACAGAGATGGCTGCAGCTAACGAAATATGTGTAGAGCCATTCTCGGCTCCTGCAAACACAACGCCTACTGCCATTCCTTCTGGCAGATTGTGTATAGTTACGGCAAGGGCAAGCATGGTTGTTTTTGATAAGTGTGAGCGCAAGCCTTCTGGTTTGTCGGTTCCGATATGAAGATGTGGTGTAAGTTCATCGATAAGTAGTAGGAAGCCTATTCCCAAAAGAAAGCCTACAGCTGCAGGCACTACCGACCACGCTCCGCTATTAGCCTTCATCTCCATGGCAGGAATAAGCAACGACCACACGGAGGCTGCAACCATTACGCCTGATGCAAAACCTAATAGCGACTTTTGTAATCGAGTCGACATTTCATTTTTCATCATGAATACGAATGCTGAGCCAATCATCGTGCCTAATAGCGGCAATAGGAGGCCGATAATCAATATTGTTGTTTCTTTCATCTTTTACTTTTATTTATAATGATATAAAGATAATGCAAATATACAATAATGTTATGACTGTGGCAATACCTAAAAATAAGTTTTTTAAAATGATTTCTCTTGCTAAATCAAACGATTACATTAGAATTAACAGAGTATTGTATCCATGCTGAATATATATATTGTCGCTTTTCTGTCGTTTAGAGCGTAGGGTGTTGATAATCTACGAGTGATAAGTACTCGCGGTAAAAATGTAGGAAAACAGTATGATAGGCTACATTTCTATTGGTTCTTATAGAATAAAAGGGGATGATTGGCAATCACATCCTTTAAGAGAAGTTGTTTCAACCCTACACATCTAAAATATTATTGAATAACTTTGGTTGTCACATTTTGAGTTCGGTTGAAACGTTCCCATCCAAACACTATTTGGTAGTTTTTAATGTAAGCGAAAGTTAAATACGTTAAATTACTACCCTTTCGTATCTAAACAGAATCCACACAGTCACTTTTCTACCGTTTGAAGCGTATAATACTGATAATCAACTAATAATAGATACATATTATAAACCACTTAGGCAAGGGGTGTTGGTGATTCTACCGCAAAGGTAGTTAATTCTGAGCAAATCACAACTGATTTAGTGAGTTTTTAAACGTTTTATGACATTAGACTCATACCATACTGCAGCCTGCGCCATTACGTCCTTCAACTCCTCGATAAACTGCATGTAGTTATTCTGAGTTATAGGGATATGTCGCTCCGGGTGTTGTCCGTCGTGGTCGCCACTTGCCAGGTGGATGATGCAGAATGTGCGGTCCGTATCGTGATGGGCTACCATGCCTCGCTCCTTGAGAGCTGTCACCGTGTGGTCGAAGTCTGACGGAGTGGTGGGTATCACCTGCAGCACGCTCCAGGGGTATTCCTGAGCCGTGAGGAGCGTCTGCCCCTCCTGCTGACTGAGCAGGAAGGAATGAATTGTTCTTGATGTTTTCATGCTACAAAGTTTAACGAGTTGGCGATTCTACTGCAAAGATAGTTAATTCTGAGCAAATCTTATTAATATACTCTTGCAGATATAAAAACTGAGTGCGTGAAAAAATCTGCCATATCTTCCAGAAATGGCGTAACGGGTTGGAGGTGAATATGATAAGGGCTGGAAGATAACTTGAATGAGAGGGTTATCTTCCAGCCATCTACCAGCTTTTGATAGTCATTTTCCAGCTTTTGATAGCCATCTACCAGCTTCTGATAGCCATCTTCCAACTGTGTTTTAGCCTTTTATATAATCACCGCTGTGCCGCTGCATGTCACCATGAGCATCGATCCGCCCTGTCCTACGGTTTCGTAGTCGAGGTCGATGCCTACGATGGCGTTGCAGCCGAGGCTCTCGGCACGCTGCGCCATTTCGCGCATGGCTGAGTCCTTAGCTTCGCGCAGCACACCCTCGTATGCACCGCTGCGACCGCCGAAGAAGTCGCGCAAGCCTGCCATGAAGTCTTTGAAAACATTGGCGCCGATGATGGTTTCGCCGGTTACTACGCCGCGATATTCGCGTATGGGGTGTCCTTCAAGAGTTGGTGTTGTTGAGAAAATCATAGTATTGTTCCTTTCTTTTTAATACGTTAAATAAACGCTATTGTGGGCGGTTTATTTTGTGGGTTAACAATAAATAATATAACTTTGTTCTTCATCACAGATTATTATAGAAATATATGACAAAGAAAGCGATAGTAATAGGTGCTACTTCTGGCATAGGGCTTGAAGTGGCTCGTCTTTTAGCCGTGCGTGGCTACAGCGTAGGCATAGCCGGCAGACGTGTGGAGCGGCTGCAGGAGATAGTGGAGACTACAGACGGCATAGTGGCGTGGCAGCAGATTGATGTGAACGCAGAGGATGCCACCGAGGGCTTGCACAAGCTTATCGGCAAGATGGGCGGCATGGACTTGTACTTCCACAGCTCGGGAATAGGGTGGGAGAACTGCTCGCTCGATGCGGAGAAGGAGATGCGGACGGTGCAGACCAATGCTGTTGGTTTTACACGAATGGTGCTGGCGGCTTACCAGTGGTTTGCCGATAACGCTCGCCGTGGACGCATAGCCTGCATCACGTCGATAGCTCGCACGCGCGGACTGGGTGCTGCGCCTGCCTATTCGGCTACGAAGCGCTACCAGTCGCACTACCTCGAGTGTCTGGCGCAGCTCGCCAGTATGCGCCGCCTGCCCATCGCCATCACCGACATACGTCCGGGCTTCGTGGCTACCGACCTTATCGCCGGCAGCCATTTCCCGCTGCAACTCTCGGCGGAGCATGTGGCTGCGGACATCGTGAATGCGGTGGAGCGTGGCAAGAAGGTAGTGACCATCGACTGGCGCTATCGGCTGCTCGTGGCTGCGTGGCGCATGATACCGCGCTGGGCGTGGATCAGGCTGCGGTTCGTGAAGTAAGGCTTCTACGGAATATGCACCCAACGAATCCGTTTAATCCGTTGTTAGACTCTACGCACCCAGCGAATCCATTTAATCCGATAAATCCGTTGTTATTTTTTCGCGCCCTAATAATCTGCTGTAAATCAGCAATCAGTGGAAGGATATTTGTGTTGAGGGCTGCGTGGCTACGGCAGGAATGCCGTAGTCTCCTACATTAGTATCGTTGGCTTTATTGCTTGGTTGGTGCAGTTCTTGCTCTGGCAAGCGGCAAAGCCTAGCTGAGACAGCTGCAATAGATTGCCAGTTTGCTTGGTTGGTGCAGTGGAGACAGCTGCAATAGATTGCCAGTTTGCTTGGTTGGTGCAGCTGAGACAGCTGCACCCCCTACCGTTTGCGTTCGCCGTCCAATCGGATTCTGTCCGCCATCCGATCGGATTCCGTTCGCCGTCCAATCGGTTTCCGTCCGCTGTCTGATTGGATCGCGTTCGCCGTCTGATTGGATTGCGTTCGGTGTACGATGGCATAAGCGGAGAGTCTATGCATTTATTCTTTACATATTTTTAAGTAAAAACCCTCAACAATCCAATTATTATTGCTAACTTTGCAAACTGAAAATTGCAATTCGAATACTTAGCGGTATTCTACGTAGAAAAAGAAACAAATTGTTTTAAAAATTTTTATGGATTCTATTTTATTAATCACAGTCATCTTGACGGCTGTTGTATTGGTAGTAGGTGCGTACGTAGTTGCGAAACTCGTAGGTCCTCGTTCGTACAACCCGGTTAAGGGTCAGCCCTTTGAGTGTGGTATTCCTACACGCGGATCTTCTTGGATTCCGGTGCATGTAGGCTACTATCTCTTTGCTATCCTTTTCCTTATGTTCGACATTGAGACCCTCTTCCTCTACCCGTGGGCAGTAGTTGTCAAGCAGTTTGGAGCGATGGCGCTTGCGAGCGTTGGTTTCTTCATGCTGGTATTGGTATTTGGCCTTGCATACGCTTGGCGGAAAGGAGCGTTGGAATGGAAGTAAGAAAACCTGTCATCAAGAGTATTCCTTACGATGAGTTCAAGGACAACAAGGGCCTTGAGACAATCGTAGACGAGCTCCACGAGGGCGGCGTCAACGTAGTGGTTGGCTCACTCGACCAGGCTATCAACTGGGGTCGTTCCAACTCTTTGTGGTCATTAACATTCGGTACATCGTGCTGCGGTATTGAGTTCATGGCAGTAGGTTGTGCCCGTTACGACTTCTCTCGCTTCGGCTTCGAGGTGACACGTAACTCTCCTCGTCAGGCAGACCTTATCATGTGCGCCGGTACCATCACCAACAAGATGGCACCTGTGTTCAAGCGTCTCTACGACGAGATGGCTGAGCCGAAGTACGTAGTGGCAGTGGGCGGTTGCGCCATCTCTGGCGGTCCGTTCAAGAACTCGTACAACGTAGTGCGCGGCATCTCGGAGATTGTGCCCGTAGACGTATACGTGCCCGGCTGTCCTCCGCGTCCGGAGGCTATCCTCTACGGCATGATGCAGCTGCAGCGCAAGGTGAAGGTCGAGAAGTTCTTCGGCGGAGCAAACCACAAGATGACAAAGGATGAGAAAGAACTCTCTATGTCGAAGGGTGGTCTGCACGGCTTGAGCAACGAGGCTCTCGCCAGCGAAGCAAAGCGCGAGACAATCGTAGTGAACGAGGTGCCGGAAGGCTTCGATGCAAAGAAAGGTCTAACTGATTAATATAATAAGGTATAAGATATGAAACTTGAAAACATAGAACTCTCATTCGACAATTTCGCGAGTGAGATGTCGAAACTGAAGAACCAGAAACATTTCGACTACCTTGTTACCATCATCGGCGAGGACTTCGGCGAGGAAGGCTTGGGATGTATCTACATTCTTGAGAACACCGACAACAACGAGCGCTGCTCTGTACGCACTATCGCAAAGAAGGTGGACGGCAGCGATGTGATACCGACAGTCGTAGAACTCTGGAAGGCAGCCGAGCTGCTCGAGCGTGAGGTGTACGACTTCGTAGGCATCAAGTTCCTCGGCCACCCCGACATGCGCCGTCTGTTCCTGCGTACCGACTTCAACGGCTATCCGTTGCGCAAGGACTTCGACATGAGCCCCGAGGCAAACCAGTTCCCGCTTACCGACGAGCCAGAGTCTGACTACACCATTGTGTACAGTCTCGACGCCGACGGCCGCCTCGTAGCTACAAAGAAGCGCCTCTTCGAGGACACCGACTTCGTTGTGAACATCGGTCCTAACCACCCGTCTACACACGGTGTGCTCCGCTTGCAGACCGTTCTCGACGGCGAGAAGGTGAAGCGCATCTATCCGCACCTCGGATATATCCACCGCGGCATCGAGAAGATGTGGGAAGGCATGACCTATCCGCAGACACTCGCTCTCACCGACCGTCTCAACTACCTCTCTGCCATGATGCACCGCCACGCTCTCGTTGGCGTGATAGAGGAGGGTATGGGCATTGAGCTTACCGACCGTATCCACTACATCCGTACCATCATGGACGAGCTGCAGCGTATCGACTCCCACTTGCTCTACCTCGGCTGTACAGCACAGGACTTGGGCGCCCTCACAGCGTTCCTCTACTGCATGCGCGACCGCGAGCACGTGCTCAACGTGATGGAGGAGACCACCGGCGGACGACTCATCCAGAACTACTACCGCATCGGCGGTTGCCAGGCAGACATCGACCCGAAGTTCGTAGAGAACACAAAGAAGCTCTGCAAGTATCTGCGTCCGATGATTCAGGAGTATCTCGACGTGTTCGGCGACAACGTAATCACACACAACCGTCTCGTAGGAGTAGGTCCGATGGGACGCGAGGATTGTATCAACTACGCCGTGACAGGTCCGGCAGGACGTGCCGCAGGCTGGAAGAACGATACACGTAAGCGCCATCCGTACGACCTCTACGACAAGGTGGAGTGGGAGGAGATTACAATGACTGGTTGCGATTCAATGGATCGCTACTACTGCCACATCAAGGAGCTTTATCAGAGCTTGAACATAATCGAGCAGCTCATCGACAATATTCCGGAGGGCGACTTCTACGTTAAGCAGAAGCCAATCATCAAGGTGCCCGAAGGACAGTGGTACTTCTCTGTTGAGGGAGCCAGCGGCGAGTTCGGCGTATATCTCGACTCTAAGGGCGACAAGAGTCCTTACCGTATGAAGATGCGCCCGATGGGTCTGACACTGACCGGCGCTCTCGACCCGATGCTTCGCGGACAGAAGATTGCCGACCTCATCACAACCGGTGCAGCTATCGACTTCGTAATTCCTGACATCGACCGTTAACGAAATCATAAATTAAAAGAAATGTTTGACTTTAGTAACATAACAAGCTGGCTCCACAATCTCCTCTCAGTGACCTGCGGTCTTGGAGATTTCTGGACAATACTGATCGAGTGCATCCTGGTTGGTGTCTGCATCCTCGCAGGCTACGCCATCCTCGCCATCATCTTGATCTTCATGGAGCGCAAGGTGTGCGCATGGTTCCAGTGCCGTCTTGGCCCGATGCGCGTAGGCCCTTGGGGCATATTCCAGGTGTTCGCCGACGTGCTGAAGATGCTCATCAAGGAGATCTTCTCAGTTGACGGTGCCGACAAAGTGCTCTACTACATCGCTCCGTTCCTCGTGATTATAGCTTCCGTAGGCACCTTCTCGTTCCTCCCGTGGAATAATGGTGCTCAGGTGCTCGACTTCAATGTAGGTCTGTTCCTCATGTCGGCAATCTCAAGCATCGGCATCGTGGGCATCTTCATGGCAGGTTGGGGCTCTAACAACAAGTATTCGGTAGTTTCGGCTATGCGTGGCGCCGTGCAGCTCATCTCATACGAGATGTCGCTCGCCCTCTGCCTTATCACCGCCGTAGTGCTCACCGGCACAATGAAGGTATCGGGCATCGTAGATGCACAGACCGGCGCTTTCGGTTGGCTCATCTTCAAGGGACACATCCCGGCTATCATCGCCTTCCTCGTGTTCCTCGTAGCAGGCAACGCCGAGGCAAACCGTGGTCCGTTCGACTTGGCTGAGGCTGAGTCGGAGCTTACAGCCGGCTATCACACCGAGTATTCGGGTATGGGCTTCGGCTTCTACTACCTCGCCGAGTACCTCAACCTTTTTGTAGTTTCAGGTATCGCTGCCACAGTATTCCTTGGCGGTTGGGCTCCGTTCAACATCGGTGTTGCCGGCGTTGACAGCGTGCTCGACATGATTCCGGGCATCGTGTGGTTCCTCGGCAAGACATTCGGCATAGTGTTCCTGCTTATGTGGGTGCGCTGGACATTCCCACGTCTGCGTGTCGATCAAATTCTGAAGCTCGAGTGGAAGTACTTGATGCCTTTGTGTCTTATCAACTTGATTCTCATGACTGTAGTTGTGGCATTCGGTTGGCACTTCTAAAAACACATCATTAAAACAATGAAAGAAAACAAAAAATCATATTTCGGAGAAATCGGGTCGGCTATGAAAACCCTCGCCATCGGTATGAAGACCACATGGAAGGAGCTCCTCACAAAGAAGAGCACAGAGCAGTATCCCGAGAACCGCAAGACCACACTGCACGTAGCAGCACGCCACCGCGGACGTCTGGTGATGAACCGCGACGAGAACGGTGTCGTGAAGTGTACAGCCTGTACACTCTGCGAGAAGGCTTGCCCGAACGGCACCATCAAGATTGTGTCGCAGATGGTTGAGAACCCGGAGACAGGCAAGAAGAAAAAGCAGCTCGTAGACTATCAGTACGACCTCGGCGACTGCATGTTCTGCGAGCTCTGCGTGAACGCCTGCAACTTCGACGCAATCAAGTTTGTCAACGATTTCGAGAATTCGGTATTCGACCGCGAAGCACTCGTGCTTCACCTCGACAAGGAGGTGTATGAGGGCGGCTCGCTACCTAACATCATCGACGGCGGTGCCGACTTCGAAATCGGAACGTTTAACACCAAAACAAAATAAGGAGTAAGAAAATATGGCAAGTATAGTAATGTTTTGCATCTTGGCAGCAGTAATCCTTGGATCGGCTGTCATGTGCGTGACCACAAAGCACATCATGCGTTCGGTCACATTCCTGCTTTTCGTACTCCTCGGAGTGGCAGGTCTCTACTTCCTGCTCGACTACACCTATCTCGGTGCAGCACAGATCAGCGTCTACGCTGGCGGTATGGTGATGATGTACATCTTCGCCGTGCAGCTCGTCAGCAAGCGCACACTCCAGGGATTGGTAGAGCGCGTTAAGGGCTGCCGTGCCCTCTCTTACGCACTCATCTGCCTCGTAGGTTTGGCTACCGTAGCCGGCGTACAGCTCAAGAACGGTTTCATCTCTGTAGCTGTAGAAGGCAAAGAGGTGCCCATGCAGACCATCGGCGAGGCTCTTCTCGGTTCGGAAAAGTATCAGTATGTATTGCCCTTTGAGTTCATCTCAGTGTTCCTGCTGGCATGTATCATTGGCGCAATCGTTGTAGCACGTAAAGAAAAGGAGGACAAGTAAATTATGGTACCAGTAGAATGTTATTTCGTGCTTAGCGCACTTCTGTTCTTCATCGGCGTTTACGGCTTCGTGACACGCCGCAACCTGATAGCCATGCTCGTCTCTATAGAGCTCGTGCTCAACGCCGTAGACCTGAACTTCGCGGCTTTCAACCGTCTGCTCTTCCCCGGCGAGTTCGAGGGCTTCTTCATGACCCTCTTCTCAATCGGTGTGAGCGCAGCAGAGAGCGCCGTAGCTATCGCGATTATTATTAACGTTTACCGCAATTTCCACAGCGATCAGGTGAACAGTATTGAAAACATGAAATATTAATTAGATTATGGATTTTACATATTCAATATGGATTCTTCTGTTGCCGCTGATCAGCTTCCTGGTTATCGGTCTGCCAGAATTCGTGAATAAGAAGTATTCCTGGTCGCACAAGACAGCCGGATTGATTGGCACCTGCTCTTTGGGCTTGGTGACAGCACTCAGCTACTACACAGCGTTCCAGTATTTCACAGCCGACCGTCTTGCCGACGGCACCTTCGCAACCTTCGTTCCCTACAACGTTACATGGTTGCCGCTGGGTCATCTGCACTTCGATCTCGGTGTGCTGCTCGACCCGATTTCGGTGATGATGCTCATCGTCATCTCAACGGTCAGCCTTATGGTGCACATCTATTCGTTCGGCTACATGCACGGCGAGAAGGGTTTCCAGCGCTACTACGCTTTCCTTTCTCTCTTCACAATGTCAATGCTCGGACTCGTGCTTGCTACCAACATCTTCCAGATGTATATGTTCTGGGAGCTCGTGGGTGTAAGCTCTTACCTCCTCATTGGCTTCTACTACACTCTGCACGCAGCCGTTCACGCTTCTAAGAAGGCGTTCATCGTGACACGCTTCGCCGACATGTTCTTCCTCATCGGTATCCTCATCTTCGGCTACTACACAGGAAGCTACAACTTCTCATTCACCGGAACTGAGATTGCTTACGGCGCAGGTGCTTCTGCCTTCACCGTTGCTGACAGCGCACGCGCTCTTGCAGCAGGCGGCATGATTCTGCCTACAGCCCTCGTGCTTATGTTCATCGGTGGTGCTGGTAAGTCGGCAATGTTCCCGTTGCACATCTGGTTGCCGGATGCAATGGAAGGTCCGACACCGGTTTCTGCACTTATCCACGCCGCTACCATGGTCGTTGCAGGTGTGTTCCAGATTGCACGTCTCTTCCCGGTATGGATTGAGTACGCTCCGCAGGCTCTTGAGGTTGTCGTTATCGTAGGCGCTTTCACCGCCTTCTACGCAGCAGCCGTTGCTTGCGCACAGAGCGACATCAAGCGTGTGCTTGCCTTCTCTACAATCTCTCAGATTGCGTTCATGATGGTAGCGCTCGGCGTATGTCTGCCGGGTCACCACGGTGCGGCTCTCGACAACCACGCACAGCTTGGCTACATGGCTTCTATGTTCCACCTGTTCACACACGCCATGTTCAAGGCTTGTCTGTTCCTCGGAGCCGGTTGCATCATCCACGCTGTTCACTCTAACGAGATGTCGGCAATGGGCGGTCTGCGCAAGTACATGCCTGTCACACACATCACCTTCCTCATCTCTTGCCTCGCTATCGCAGGTATACCGTTCTTCTCGGGCTTCAGCTCTAAGGACGAGATCATCACTGCTTGCTTCGAGTACTCACCGCTCTGCGGTTGGTGGATGACGGGCGTAGCCGCTATGACAGCGTTCTACATGTTCCGCCTCTACTACGGCATCTTCTGGGGTACAGAGAACAAGGAGCTGCACGCTCACCACACACCGCACGAGGCTCCGGTTACTATGACCTTCCCGCTCGTGTTCCTGAGCATCGTCACCGTAGGCGTTGGTGTTGTCACCACACTCGGCGGCTTCTGCGACTGGAGCTGGGCAAGCTTCGGCTCAATCGTGAGCGCAGCAGGCACAGCCTACACCGTTCACTTCGACCCGCAGGTGGCTGCTACCTCTACAGTGATCGCCATCCTCTCTATCGCCCTTGCCACATATATCTATAAGGGTGAGAAGCAGCCTATCGCCGACAAGCTGTACGCTACATTCCCGCGTCTGCATCGTTGGGCTTACAAGCGCTTCTACATGGACGAGGTTTACCAGTTCGTTACTCACAAGATTCTGTTCCGCTACGTCAGCCGTCCGGTACAGTGGATCGATGAGAAGATCATCAACGGTCTTATCGACTTCACTGCTTGGGGTGCTAACGAGGCAGGTGAGACCATCCGCCCATGGCAGAGCGGCGACGTTCGCCAGTATGCCGTTTGGTTCATCACAGGTACGGTAGCTTTAACATTATTATTACTTTGCTTATAATTAGAATATGAATATATTAAGTTTATTCGTAGTAATCCCTGCGTTGATGCTGCTCGGTCTGTGGATCGCACGCAACGTCAATCAGGTGCGTGGTGTGATGGTTGCCGGTTCATCTTGCCTCTTGGCAATGAGCATTTGGCTCACGCTCCACTTCATCAGCGAGCGCGCTGGCGGCAACACCGAGGAGATGATTCTTCATGCCTCTACTGCGTGGTTCCCGGCTTTGCACATCAACTATGAGGTTGGTGTAGACGGTATCTCTGTTGTGATGTTGCTGCTTTCGAGCATCATCGTCTTCACCGGTACATTCGCTTCATGGAAGCTCAAGCCCCTCACCAAGGAGTTCTTCATGTGGTTCACTCTGCTTTCGACAGGTGTTTACGGTTTCTTCATCTCGATCGACCTCTTCACCATGTTCATGTTCTACGAGGTGGCACTCATCCCGATGTACCTTCTCATTGGTTTCTGGGGTTCGGGTCGCAAGGAGTATGCAGCTATGAAGCTTACATTGATGCTTATGGGCGGTTCTGCGCTCATCATCCTTGGCTTGGTAGGCATCTACTTCTTTAACGGTGCTTCTACAATGAGCATCCTTGAGATTGCGCACAACAACCACATCCCGGCAGCCGTTCAGAACGTGCTGTTCCCATTTGTGTTCATCGGCTTCGGCGTGCTCGGCGCGTTGTTCCCGTTCCACACATGGTCTCCTATCGGTCACGGTTGCGCCCCGACATCAGTGTCTATGCTCCACGCAGGTGTGCTCATGAAGCTCGGCGGCTACGGCTGCTTCCGCATCGCAATGTTCCTCCTGCCGCAGGCAGCTAACGACTTGGCTTGGATATTCCTTATCCTCACAACCATCTCTGTCGTTTACGGTGCGTTCTCGGCTTGCGTACAGACCGACTTGAAGTTCATCAACGCCTACTCTTCAGTGTCTCACTGTGGCTTGGTGCTCTTCGCACTCTTGATGATGACCAAGGTGAGCTGCACGGGTGCTATCCTTCAGATGCTCTCTCACGGTTTGATGACAGCCCTCTTCTTCGCCCTCATCGGTATGATCTACGGTCGTACACACACACGTGACATCCGTGAGCTTGGCGGTTTGATGAAGATTATGCCGTTCCTCTCTGTAGGCTACGTGATTGCAGGTTTGGCTAACCTCGGTTTGCCGGGCTTCTCTGGCTTCATCGCCGAGATGACTATCTTCAACGGTTCGTTCGAGAATGCCGACACATTCCACCGTTGCTGCACTGTCATCGCTATCACCTCAATCGTTGTGACCGCCGTGTACATCCTCCGTACCGTGGGCTTCATCCTCTTCGAGAAGGTGAAGAACCCGCACTTCGAGGAACTCACCGACGCTACATGGGACGAGCGCTTCGCTGTATGCTGCCTCATCTTCTGCGTTGCAGGTCTGGGTTCGTTCCCGATCTGGGCAAGCCATGTTATCAGCGATGCCGTAGTACCAATCCTCAGCGTAATTCCAACACTTTAATAACAGTTCAGCAGTAAAAAATGGATTATAGTCAGTTTTTTAATATGATACCCGAGGCTGGCCTCATGGCAGCCCTCGTGATAGTATTCCTCGCCGACCTCATCCTGAAGGGCGAGAAGAAACATACTACCTTGAGCCTGCTGACAGGTCTGCTGTTGGTAGCTCAGATTGCAGTCTGCTTCACCGCAGAGCCTGCAGAGGCTTTCGCCGGACTCTACACCGCCACCGCAGCAGCGCAGGTGATGAAGGTTATCCTCACCGCCGGTGCGTTCATCGTGGTAGTGATGGCACAGTCGTGGCTCGAGCAGAAAGACGTGCAGAACAAGGAGGGCGAGTTCTATGAGCTCATCATCTCTACCTTGCTCGGTATGTACATGATGATTTCGTCAGGCCACTTCCTCATGTTCTTCCTCGGCTTGGAGATGGCATCAGTGCCTATGGCATGTCTCGTTGCCTTCGACAAGTTCAAGAAGGAGTCGGCAGAGGGCGCAGCCAAGTTCGTGCTCACCGCTACATTCTCGAGCGGCGTGATGCTCTACGGCATCTCGTTCATCTACGGAGCTTGCGGCACACTCTACTTCGACGACGTAATGGCGCAGATCACAGCGACACCGCTCACCATCATGGGCCTCGTGTTCTTCTTCAGCGGCCTCGGCTTCAAGATTTCGCTCGTGCCGTTCCACTTCTGGACAGCCGACACATACCAGGGTGCTCCTACAGCCGTTACAGGCTATCTGAGCGTAGTGTCTAAGGGTGCAGCAGCGTTCGCTTTGATGACAATCCTCACCAAGGTGTTCGCACCGATGGTAGAGTACTGTGAGATGCTGATGTACATCGTCATCGTCCTCACCATCACCATCGCTAACCTCTTCGCACTCCGCCAGACAGAGCTCAAGCGATTCATGGCGTTCAGCTCTATCTCGCAGGCAGGCTACATCATGCTTGCAGCGGTAGGCAACGGCGCAATGGGTCTGCCGGCGCTGATGTACTACGTGCTCATCTACGTAGCAGCCAACATGGCAGTGTTCACCATCATCAACGTTGTTGAAACACGCGGCAAGGGCAACACCGAGATGTCTGTATTCGACGGCTTCTACACCACCAACCCGAAGCTCTCGTTCCTCATGACACTCGCTCTGTTCTCGCTCGCAGGCATCCCGCCGTTCGCAGGTATGTTCTGTAAGTTCTTCGTGTTCATGGCAGCAGCCGAGCAGGGTTCTAACATCGCATACGCAGTAGTGTTCCTCGCATTGATCAACACCGTACCGTCACTCTACTACTATCTGAAGATTGTAAAGTGCATGTACATCAACAAGACCGATGCTCCGCTCGCTCCGTTCAAGAGCGACTGCGCTACACGCACAGCCCTCGCCCTCTGCACCGCAGGCGTACTCCTCTTCGGCGTATGCAGCTGCGTCTACGGATGGCTCGTAGCGGCTACATCAGCGATGTAGAATATAGGAGTTAGGAGTTTTGCAATTCAATAACTCGACAATAAGGATAATGGTCTGCAATTCGTTCAGCACGAGTTGCAGACCATTTTTCTTTATCCTGTAACGCATATTGAGACACTTAATGCGTAACTTTGCATTTGAATCAATAATACTACGAATATGGAAGAAACAAAGAAACTCTTTTGTGAACTTATTGTTAGCAAGAAATGTAGACTATAACTACTTGCGTTTGTATTCTCTTGATAGAATAGAAGGTGTTAACTTAGCAGATGCTCATTTTGTTTTGCCAAAAGATTTTTGTGCAAAAGAATATTTTGCAGAATACTTCGGTATTGTATTGGATGAATCTGTACCGCTTCAGAGAATAGTGTTAAGGGCAGACAAATGCCATCAGCACTATATGCGCACATTGCCGTTGCATCACTCGCAAAAAGAAATATATGCATGTGATGATTATGCCGATTTTGAATTGGCACTGCGTCCTACCTATGACTTCTATATGAAGTTGATGAGTTTTGGCAATATGATAAAAGTGTTGGAACCCCAAAGTCTTCAGGAGAAGATATATAAATGGTTGGAGAAAACAATAGAAGTTTACAAATAAAAATAATTCAATAAGTATGGAATCAAGATTATTTCAAGCCTTAAAGGCTTTCAAAGGCGCTGATGGTTGCGAAGCAAACATGTTTGAAGAGTTTAAGAAAATTGCTGAAGCAGCATTCTTCTCTGGCTATTTTCTTATTAATGGCGGTTGTAAGGATGCGTATAAACTAAAGTTGACCTGCATCGAATTTTATTACCACGAGGATGATGGCAATATTAAAGATGAAAAAAAATATCTGAAAGGGAAAGATGAATTTGGCTATGCTTTAGGTGCTGTATGTCCAAATCCATCGGGCGTTGATGTTTTGTTTGATGATCCACAAAAGAAATATCATGCGTCTTTCTTGATTAGAGGCTATAAAGCTATTGTGCCTGGGGAAAAAGAATGGGAGAATAATGAAAAAAGAAAAAATTGGGCTCCTCATGATTTTTGGTATGATTTATATGGTGGAGCAAATATGCTAAGCAATGGCAAGTTTAGTATAGAATGGATAGATGAGTCTGATGAAACGCTGGGCTATGCAGAACCTATGCAACGAATCAATATAAACGACAACAGATTATGGGGATTTAAACGAGTTGAAAAGCTATGATAACAGAACAATATAAAGACAAAGTGTTTTTTTCACAGTTGCTACGTACAGATTATCCCAATATCTATAAGGATGTTTGTGAAATTCTGGATGCTAATAACGTAGCGCATGAAACGCTTCCTTTAACTAAGGATTATTGGTGTCGTGATTATATGCCGATACAATTTGCATGTGGTTATTTCTCTCAATTTGTATACAATCCCAACTATCTGAAAGGTAAGGAAAAATACATTACTGATGTAGATAAAGTGATGAATAAGATTGAAGATAAGAATTTTATCATCAATCATTCTTCTTTGGTTATTGATGGTGGAAATATTGTTGTTGGCGAAATAGAACAACCAGATACTTACACCACTAAATCCTTTATTGTAATGACAGACAAGGTGATGATAGAAAACGAAGGATTATCTAAAAAGGAGATAGAATCTAAAATTCGGGATTCTTTCAAACCTAAAGAATGTAATTCAACTATTGATGAAATAACTATAGTATGGTTGCCATGGGATAAAAAGGATGTTTGTGGGCATACGGATGGAATATTAAGATTTGTCGGCGCACAAAAAGATGGCAAACCTGTAGTGTTAACTAATCTTTCAGTATATGATGATGGTATTGCTACTCAAATGCGTAATATCTTGATGGAACATTTTTATGTTATAGAGTTGAATCTTTCTGAATATAACGAATTAAGTTGGGCATATATCAACGCTCTTCAGACACGTGATGTTATTATTGTTCCAGGAATTGGCAATACAAAACTTGATAATGAAGCAATGGGTCAGTTTATTGCTTTATATCCTGATTATAGAGGAAGGATTTTTCAAGTTCAGATGAAAGAATTTATCGAGAAATGGGGTGGAGCTTTGAATTGTTGTTCATGGACAATTAGTGAAGATATGTCCAAATTGCATCACGATATAGAGAATGATAAAAGATATAATTCTATAATAGAGAAGTATCAGAAAGACTCTAATAGTGTATGCTTTGATGAAATCCGATTCCTTGGTGACTATTATCCTAGAAAACTTGAGAATTATAGTAGGGAATTGGATCGTTTGTATTTTGGGTTTTAGAACATAAGTGAGCCGTGAAATATCATCCTCTCTAAGATTGTAAAAGAAGTACTGCTTACACCCTCTATAGTAAGCAGAACTTCTTCTTCTTCAAATTCTTTATATTGAGTATGGGTCAAAGGTCTTATATCATGATTTATTTCTTGTTGCCATCTACGAAGAGAGCATTCATATTCACCAGATGTAGCAAATGGGAGATGCCCATTCTGCTCAACAAACTGTTTAAATTTATCAAAAGCCTCCTCGAAAGATACACCTTCTAAAGAATGTACGGGTTTTCCGTTCTCGTCATATTCCGTTCTAACTGGAATTATTACTGTTTGATTAGTCAGTCAAACATTTTGCCGTTTGTATTTATTGTTGTAGATTTGCAGTGAGATAATCACATATAGAACAAATAATTAGATCGTATGGATTTGACTCATAATATCATAGAATATGTAAACTGCTGTGTCGGAGCTTTTGCTAATCGCTTTAAATTGACATTGGCACAGTCGTATGCCTACTTGCGTAGGTTTAAAGGGATAGATTTCCTTATTGATTGTTATGCTGCAGAGCATACTCTTTCTATAGAGGATGCTGTGGAGGATATAATGTTGTTGTGCCAAAAGAATGGAGGGCGTGTAGGATGCTGAATGTCAGCGAAGATATCAATGTTTTTTAAAAACCATTAAATTATGAAATCCAAAGTTTATGAAGGAATGCTCCTTGTGCTATTCCTTTTAACGACAGCACTTGCTGCCTGCACCGATGACGAGCCGAAAGACAGCGTCAAGGAAATCAGAATGACCGTTTTGCCCGAAACCGGCATCATGTACTCTCCGTTTGACGACAAGCAGGAGAATCCGATAGAATGCCTGCTCGTCAAGACCGATGATAATCCAAACCAGATAGAACGTTTAGGCATGAACCGCATCGAAGGCTTCACCTACGAGCGAGGTCACGAATACTATCTCTCCGTAAAGCGAACGATACTTGCCAACCCGCCCGCCGACGGTTACAATCGCACCTACAAGCTGATACGCATACTTCAAGACCGACTCGTAGCCGAACCCAGTACGAAGGTCGATAACGACATCAAGTCGGAGGCAGACATCGAATACAACGACTTGTGCCCTTTCACGAAGTATTCCATCAGCACCAAGTATCTCGTCAACGCCGATGGTGCCATCTTCTACGCCGACGGACGCAAGCTGCCCTCCTACAAGTCGGCACGTATTTGGCTCGACAACATCCTTGACAAAGCCGATGCCAATTGGAATAAGTTCCAGTCGATACCCTATCAGGCGTACTATTCGTTCGTAGTCACTCCCTTCGCCGACCAGTTGCGTTTGGTATACAACAATTCCGACGGTCCGATGTTCAAGGACGTAGTGCCTGAAGAAGAATTCAGCAAGATCAAGTCGATGCAGCCCGGTGAGTCGGTGCGTTACTCGCTCGTCCTCGCTAACATTCACAAGAAAGGACTCCAGAAACTCGAGTTTGCAGTCGAAAAGCAATAAGATGGCTGGCAGATATTAATGTTTTATGTCAAAATAATGAGGGCGATATGTATGCAGTAATTATATCATATTGCCCAAAGAAATCATAAGTGAAGATGTTCAATTTATATCAGGATGGACTTGATCTTGAGCCTCTGCGTCGTTACTGCATGGAACAAGGAGAAGTACGCTTATTGAAGCGTGGTGAGATATTTGAGGATGCAGGCAAGCCGTCAAAATATGTGGCTTATGTGGAGCGTGGATGCTTCAAGTATATGGTGAATAACGAAGAGGAAGGTAAGGACTACTGTACTGGTTTTGCCTTCGAAGGAGAGTTTGTGGCTGACTATCCGAATTGTCTTACTGGCAGAAAGTCAGAGTTGACTATTGTGGCTGGAACAACGTGTAAGATATTCCAAATATTAGGGAAAGAACTGGATAACTTATTGGATTCCTTACATACGAAAGGACTCAAACAGGCCATATCCGATAGCCTTTTTGCTCAAGTTTATGCACAATATCTTGATACCTATCGTATGACAACCAGAGAACGATATAAGCGTTTGCTAATTCGTTGTCCGGAATTAGTTCAAAGCATAAACTTGAAGGATATAGCCTCTTATCTGAAAGTTACACCAACAACTATAAGCAATATACGTAGGGAATTTACTTTTGGAGAGTAAACTCTCAAAACACTTTGAGAGTTTGCCCTTATAATGTTTTATAGTCTTAGAACACGTGCTGTTTTTAATGGGCAAGCATTAACTTTGCACAAAAAAATACAGTATGAATATTCTTATAATCGGGGCTACCTCTGGTATTGGTAAGGCTCTTTTTCTAAAGTATGCCAATGCAGATAATCGAATTGGCATTGTAGGTCGGCGAACAAACCTGCTTAATGAATTAAGTCAGCAGTATCCTTCCAAAACCATTGTTTCAAAAGCAGATGTCACAAACTTAAATGAGACAGAACAAGCGATAAATACTCTTCTAAAAGAGTTCGGTCACTTAGACCTTGCTATTATGTGTGCAGGCGTTGGTGACATTAATGCCACGATTGACTATGCGATTGAGCGTCCTGCCATTGATACAAATGTAGTTGGTTGGACATATGTTATTGATAGATTGTATTGCATCTTTGAACAACAAGGTTATGGTCATCTTGTAGCTATAACTTCTGCTGGTGGATTGCGAGGCGAACCGGCAGCACCAGCCTATAGCGCAACAAAAGCCTACCAAATTAATTATATGGAAGCAATACGCAAGAAGGCTTTCAGAAATGGTGGTTGCATAACCGTAACAGATGTCAGACCAGGTCTTGTTGACACAGCTATGGCAAAGGGAGAAGGTTTGTTTTGGGTGATGTCGGTAGAGAAAGTTGCTGCTCAAATCATTTCAGCTATTAGCAGAAAGAAGTCAAAAGTCTATGTCACCAAACGATGGCACATACTTGCTATAATATATCGAAGTCTGCCCTTTTATATTTTCAAACGAATGTAACTTCTAACATTTCAAGGGCACGCGCTGGATATTGCTGAGAAACGGCAACGACATCTTTGATGCCAAATACAAGACAAGGCTTGACAATGTGCTGAACTTGAATGAACCGTTGATGATTGCATAATACTTGCATGGTATGACTACCCAATATCAAATGGCCTACTGAAGGTATAAACAACAAGATAAAAGTGCTGAAAAGACAAATGTATGGATTCAGAAATGATGAGTTCTTCACGTTAAAGCTATACGCTCTACACGACAAGCGTCTACGCATTTAACGGAAGAACCTTTTATTCTAAGATCTTGATGCTAACTGCCTTGAGCTGTTGCCAACCAGACTTGTCGGTTACACGTACCATAAAGTGATAATCACCAGGGTCTATGTCTTTAGGACAGGTAATGTCCACCTTTGCATCATACGATTTCAAACCCGAAGGAATAGGGTAGTCTTGGTTATATACCCAAGGACTTACAGGGTTCTTTTTAGGGTTGAGCGTACAGTCGCCAGCCGAAGTAGAATGGGTATGGTGGTCGAAGTTGTTGTGTATCTCTATGTTGAAATTGCCTAATTCTGCATTATCTGTAAAAGTATAACGGAAAGCGATAACATCGCCTCTATGATACTGCTGACAGTCGATGGGGTTGGGCAAGTCTCCATCCACAATCTTAGGCTTTTCCTGATCGTTGACCGTTGTGTCATCGGTGTCGTCACTTGAACAAGAGGTCAAGCTACCAGCTATCCCCATCACCGCTGCAGCAAAATATATATATAACAAATAAATTGTACTTCTTTTCATCATTCTTATGTATTAAAGCTTTCGTTTCTTGGCTTGGCACCAAAGTGCCAAAGCCAAGAAACTGTCATTTTATTTTTATCTCATACCTGAAGCTTTATTCCTTGGTAATCTGAATGCCCTCGGCCTCTTCGGTCGTTGAATTGCCTGCAGCATCGGTTACGGTGAAGTGAATGTGGTATTCGCCGGCAGGAGCGTCTGTAGGAATCTGAGGATGCTCGTGAAAGAGAGCTGAGGTCTCGCCTACATATTTCTCGTCTGTATAGGTGAATACATGTTCGTAACCAGCTGCTGTGTTGTGGAATTCCACTTCTATCTTGGCTATTTTGTGAGGAGCCTCGATTTGTACCTCCAAGTGCATCTTCTGGCCAATTACAGCCTTCTTGCTATCATCCTCGCCCACTTCCTTGAAAGTAATGGTTGGGGCTGTCTTGTCGAGTGCCTTGACTGTAAGGTCGGAAGTGAAGGTAGTGCTCTGACCCAACTTGTCGGTTACGACAAATGTTACAGTATAAGCACCAGGAGCAGCATCGGTAGGGATGTCAAGATGCTCGTGGAAGGTAGTGTTTCTCATACCGATGTATTTGCCCTCGGTATAAGATTGCTTGACGATGGTCTTGTTGCCGTCTTTTGCGGCGATAGTCACGTCAATGTGGGCAATCAAACCATCTGCCACCAAGTCGCCCTCCAGGTGGAGATCCTTGCCGGCGATGGCTTCCTTGGAGTTCTCCTTGCCTACCTCGGCAAGGGCTACAACTGGTTTTGCTACACTCTGCTTTGCATCATCATCATCGCTGCAAGATGACAACACTAAACTAAATACACAAAACAGCACTGAGGCTGCAATAAATATAATCTTTTTCATTGTTTCTAATCTTTTTTATTTACTTTTATATACTTACAGAAACGCTTTGTTGTACACCAGAAGCGCACTGTTCGTCCATGTTTGTCAAACTGACAGGAGGGCTTCCTTGCCGCTTGGCTATCATTCTTCCAAGAGAACTCCTTATTATTCGAGTCATGATTCGAGGAAGGAATCAGAAGTTCCAGGAAACCATAGCCGAGAAGTTTCTTCCAGGTTCAGGCACTCCCATCAGTCTGTAATAACTGGTGTGGTCGTAGTATCGCTTGCTCAACAAGTTTTCTCCACGAAGGGTTATTTCCAACTGGTTTTCACCAAGTTTGAACTTCTTTCCGATGCTGGCATTCAAGAGCTGGTGCCCCTTGGTCTTCTCCTCGGGAGGAACGATTATATCTTGCGTTCCCACCACTTGCCATTCCAAAGCCACGAATCCCGACTTGGCAGGATTTTGTGTGGGCAATAGATAGCGTAACTCTGCGCGAGCCGACCATGGGGTGGAGAACGGAAGTCCATAACCTTTCTTCTCTCCACTGAGCTGGCGTGCGTAAAGGTACTCGCCGTCGGCATCCAATTTCAAGTATGGAAGAATCTTCCATGAAACGCTTGCCTCGAAGCCCCATCTCAGTACCTTGGCCTGTGTGTAATAGTAGAGCTGCAAGCCCTCCTTGTACTGAGGCGTAGGATTGAGATAGATATAGTTGGGGAAATAGTTGAGATAAGGAGTCAACTGCATCGAAAGCACACCCTTTTCGCATACGATGCCCGCATCCACCTGATAACTTTCCTCAGGCTTCAGACTGGTGTTGCCTTTCTCATAACGGAAGATATTGTAGTTCACTCCGTCCATTCCCAACTCCTTGGCTATCGGTATACGGAAACTCTTGCCCACATTGAGTTTGAGCACCCAGTCGCCCAGCATCTGATTCACGCCCACCGACCAAGTGAAGCTGTTGTAGCTACGTCTCAGATTGGCGGAACGCTCCATATAAGTGGAATCTCCTTGCTGTACTGTACCTTGCAGCACAGTTCCATCCATGGGAGAATCGAAAGTTGATGCCTTCAACGGTGTCTTGTACCAATCGTGATAGCTGTGAATCCTCACGCTTCCACGGTCGAATCTCGCCCCGGCGGTCAAGCTGAGCTTGTCGCTCAAATTCCACTTGTCCATGGCGAAGACACCAAAGGTCAACTGCTCGAAGTCTGGTAAGATGAATCCCCATCCTCCCTGGCGGTTGCGTTGGTACTCTACGTTGCCCCCTGCCTGCAGGTCGTGTTTGCCCATCTGCTGCATCGCCTTCACGTTGGCGGAGAAGGTTTGCTTCGTAAAACTTCTCTCCAGGGCGTTCGTCGGTATCGGCATATAGCCATGCGACACTGGTTCGGCAAGTTCGCGCTGTCGGTTGTTTTGGTAGGCGAAATTACTTTCCAGCATGCCATCCGCCCAATTCCAGTCGGTATGATTTGATACCCAGAAGTGGTTGACGGTATGGTAAGGCAAGTCGATGTCGCGACGCGAACTGTCATAATCGATGTCAGACAATCTCACCTCCAAACCGTGAGCGTTGGCAAAGAAACCAGCCTTTGCATTCACATCGGCAATGCGAAAAGAGGTGTTCCACCTGTCCCCAGCATATCCGAGCATCAGATTCCCATCCATTTCGCGTCCTGCCGTATTGCGAAGACGCTGGTCCTTGAGCTTAATCCAATAGGAGTAATACTCGATGCTGTCGGCAGGAACCTTGTAGTCGGCGTAATCCATCCATGTGGCATTCGCTTTATACCAGAACTTGCCGTTTCTACCTGTCAGTCGAACCGATGAGCCTATCGACTCATTGTTGGTTCTGCCAAAGAGATTCACCTGTCCGGCAAACTTCTTCAGCGGCATCGTGTTACTCTTCAGATTGATGACACCACCGATGGCATCGGAGCCATAGGTGAGCGAGGCAGGCCCCTTGATGACCTCAGCTTGGTCGATGGCATACTGGTCTATCTCCAGACCATGGTCATCGCCCCATTGCTGTCCCTCATGCTTGATGCCATTTTCTGCCACCAACACACGGTTGAAGCCCAAGCCTCGAATTACAGGTTTCGACTCTCCCGAACCTACATTCATTGCCTGCACACCAGGCAATCGGCTCAGCGTCTGCATCAGTGAACCGCTGAAATTTTCCTCTATGAATTTTTGGTTTGCCCTCACCACATTGAGGGCTGACTTCATCTGTATTTCTTTATTGGAGCTTCCGCTTACTACAACTTCTTTTAGGGATACACCATCCCTCATCATCCGCTTGACACTGTCTGCCTGAGCCGAAATCCTCGCCGAATCTTTAGGTAAGGACATAGCCTTGGCACTTGCCGTAAGCGCATGAAACAAGTTGATGAAAAGAGGAAGCACAATATATACCAACTTCTTATTTTTCATCATAAATCTTTGAAAATCAATCGGCTAAACCGACCATAAGGAAGCTAAATCGCCCGTCAGGATATAGCTATAGCCGATTTTGGTTTTGATTAATCATCAAAAAAACTACAAAGATAGGAATACAGGTGGAGCACGAGTAGAATGTACATCGCCTTGGCGGGTCTTGACAAATGGGCAAGACATGACAATGGCGATATGAACCATAGCAATAAACACTGCTATGTGAACGATGTTTGGTACCACATATGGCAAACTGTGCAATTGGCAGAGTACGCACTCGTGCATGAAGTTCTGCTCGGCTGTGAGATGTCCATCGTGGTGGATGTGATGCGCACATTCATAACAATAAGATGTAACGGCACTACCCTCCGCCTCCGAGTGGTGGTGGAAGGTGAAGGCGAGCATCATTGGCAGATACACCAACATCAGCAGCCAGGCAAACCGCATTCTTCTATTGTTAATAATACGCATTATCCCAAACTTTTTATCTCGTTATTAGCATGAGTTTCTTAAGGCGAATGCTCATGTTACCTAACGGGTACAAAGATAACACTTGTTTTTCAAAACGCCATCAAACAACTCATGGAATTATCACTTTTTAGCAATTTTTCCGTAGTATCAATAGTCCGTTAAATTTTTCTTCAAAGCAAGGGTATCCTATTGCTCACAGAAGGAGACGCTTACACATGGCATGGGAGATAGGCTGATGCACAGCGAGATATCCTGTGAGTCATGATCTCCTGACCTCCGCTATTTATAGGTTCATGATTGAGGAGTTGCGTTTCCATAAGCCATTGTGGTTTATACTACGAAGGGGCTGTATATGTGTTCTCGTATTTAGAAACGAGATAGAAACAGGTATTGTGAAATAAACAATGAGAATTTGCCATATACTTTAATGGTGCTGTGCATAAAAACTATAAGTATGCGAAAAAATGTGTCAGAAATATCAGCAGACGCATAGCCCATTATAAATCAGAGAGTTGAGGGCTGATAGATAGCTGTTCGGTCAGGGTTATCTGCCAGCCATCTATCAGCCTTCATCGTCCATCTACCAGTTTACTTCCTAAAACATAGGCAAAACCGAAGTAAAACTTTCCTAAAACATAGGCAAAAGCAGATATAAACTTCCCTAAAACATAGGCAAAATCGAAGTGAAACTTTCCTAAAACATAGGCAAAACCGAAGTGAAACTTTCCTAAAACATAGGCAAAATCGAAGTGAAACTTTCCTAAAACATAGGCAAAATCGAAGTAAAACTTTCCTAAAGCATAGGCAACAAACTGCGAAACTCCCACACAACTGGAGTGTTGTTCCGGTGCTGCTTTTTGTTGTTCCGGTGGCACCGAAGTGTTGTTCCGGTGGCACCGAAGTGTTGTTCCGGTGCTGCCGGAGTGTTGTTCCGGTGCTGCCGGAGTTTTATTCCGGCAATGTGGGAATTAGTATTATTAGAAGTTTCCAAACATCATATCATTCACCACGTAGGTGCATATATCGTCAAGATCGGGCAGAGAGTCGGCCTTTGTCAATTTGATGTCGCATTTCTTGCAGAAATCACAGGAATGCTGCGTCGAGCATTGAGTCTGTTAGTATCATAAATTTCAGTTTTTGCTTACAAGTTTAGATAAAATTTCCGAATTATAAGCCAGTTGGGATAAAAACAGAAATGGATATCTCCGAGTGCTCGCTGATAGGCTGGGAGATAGGCTGGGAGATAAGTCGTTTCGGCGCTTATCTGCCAGCCTTTATTCTGTTGATACACAGTGAGATGTGCCGTTGCTGGAAGATATGGCAGATATTTTCACCAACTCGATTTTTGTATAACAATCTGTTGAGAATCCAAACAGCAATAATTCTCCGAAAAGATTTTGCTGTTTGAATTTAATGTTGTAGATTTGCAAATATGAGGTAGTTTTATGTTCATGCCTTTTGGTAATTTAACTGTCTAATTCTGTTGTTGAGCATTGACAACTTGCTTATCAGTTCCTCAAAAGAAGGTACCTGTCCGAAAATCATGTGCTCACACATAAACTTGTAGTCATCTTGCCATAGTCTTGCAATATCATCGTTGGGCACGATACACAGTGTGGCAGGATAAAGCTCATCATAGTTGAAGCCTTTAAGTCCGATAAACTTTCTGCGATGTTCAAGTACCGCCTTGTACAAAGTTTCATTATGGATTGCACTGTCAGCAATCTTGTTTTCAGAATCCATCATCATTGCTAAATCATATATGTGGCGAGACATACGCTCCACTCTGACCTCGTTCTTCCTGAACTCTTCATGCAGCAGGAAAACCTTTTCAAGGAAAGTACGCTCGGGAATGACAGCGTTCACCTCGAATGGCTTTTCTGCAAATGGAGCTTTGCTGAAATGGGCGTCAATAGCAGCGTTGATTGCTTTTTTCTCAATAGGCTCCATCATCGATCTGCCGCTTATTTCTATCTTTACCGTATTTTTGATATATGGTGATGCTTCATACAAACTATGATAGGTTATTGTTATCACTTCTGGGTCAGTTGTCGTAACTGGTGTGATTACAACATCCACAGAAAAAGCATCTGTTCGTATGCCCAAATCCACTAAAGCTTTTTGTACATCGTACTGCATTTTCTCTCTTACAAAAGAACAGGCGGCGCGACGTAGTCTGTCGCTGATTTGCGTCTTCGACAATTCACCGCTAAAGCCAAGAAATTCTCTGCTGAGTGCAATATCTACGTCTTCAGAGAATCTGGCTATCAAGTTCCAGCATTTGCTAAGACTTGTACCTCCTTTGAAAGCAATGTGTTCCGCATATGGCAAGATATGAAGAGCTTTCAACACCTGCGTTACCCACCAGTCCTTTTCGATACTTGACGGCGGCAATCCGGTCTGCAACGCTATGGTATTGATAGCTTCACGTTGTCTATCTTTAGGTATGTCTATGAATTTCATCGTGCTATTAGTATTTTGCGCACCCATGCAGGGGCAAGTTTTATATCATGGTTGAAATCGTTGTCGTTTACATTCTTTGCGTGCTCGACAAGCACGTTGCGTTCCTCGTCGGTTATTTTTTCTTCGCCTATGGTGCGCATGGCTGTTACAACAAGCATCATCAGCTCTGATTTATAGGCAAAGTTCTTGCCCGAAGAAGAATGCTTGAACAGGATGCCACGCCCGTTCCCGATCTTTATCCTACGTGGTGCACCGTTGGTTAGGAACACGACATTCATGGGCATCTGCGTGGACAATCCGAGACGATTCAAGGCATATGCTCCCATAGGTACAATCTTCGCCTTGTCTCGTTTGGCTATAGCCTGGGCAATGTCTTCAACAGACGGATAGATAATACCAAGTCCATATTCCTTGTCCTCTTTGGGGTAATAATAAATGCCATGAGCCAACCGCACCAACATTCCGTCTGTGTACATCCGATGGAATGTTGACTTCACGGCTGATGGTGTTCCGCAGTCTGCATAGTCTTGTTGGAATACTATCGAACCACGTCCTTTCCCTCTAAGCCTCATTTCTATCTTATTTACAGTGCTTTGGCTTGATGTTTGTACCATATTTTTGAAACCTTTTTGTTATATTTTGGGTTCTTATTCGTCTGCAAAGATATCGTATTTTCTTCTAAACGCCAACGTTTTTATTGAATATCCGCTTTTGAAACGCAAATTTGGCAAACTCGCAACAGGTCACTTTATCATGTCGAGAATCCAAACAGCAATAATTCTCCGAAAAGATTTTGCTGTTTGGATTTAATGTTGTAGATTTGCAAATATGAAAACCCTCCTCGCTCACCGTCTCTCTCAATCTGAAATCAAGCAATTGTGCGCCTTGACCCAAGGCGCACGTAACAATCATCTTAAGGAGGAACTGTATCAGCTTACGCTTGACGACGACCGCCGTGTAGCAACCAATGCGCTGTGGGTATTCACGCATTTTGCTGCAGTAGACATGGAGTGGCTTTACGCCAAGCACGACCAGCTTATTGACCGTTGCTTGAATGAAAAGGACGCTACAAAGCTTCGCCTAATGCTCAATCTGCTTCTTAGTCAGCCTTATACCGAAGAAGACATCCGTACCGACTTTATTGACTTTTGCCTTGCGCGTATAACCGATGCCCGAGCACCGTATGCAATAAGGGCGCAGTGCATCAAGCTTGCCTACGAGCAGATGTGCCACTGGCCCGAATTGCTTGATGAACTGCGCCAAACACTTGACTTGATTAGCTGCGAACCGCTTTCGTCAGGGCTGCGCTCAGCTTGGAAGCAGGTGATGAAGAAATGCCTTACAGGTGGTTTTTGACACGAAGAACATGTCTTCTTGTCAAAAAACATGTCTTCTTGTCAAAAAACATGTCTTCTTGTCAAAAAACATGTCTTCATATCCGTCATACAAATATCGTACAAATGGTAAAAACCTGTTACAAAATAAAAATCAATTCTAGAGAATCAAAAAGCTGTTTTTATGGTGTTATGCTGTGCAAACAGCACCAATGCTTAACGATAGTGCCACTTTTACAGTCCAATAGTGCCACTATTAGAGTGTAAAAGTGGCGCTATTGCAGCAAAAAGTGGCTCATTTGAGAGCTGGATTTCATAGCACTTTGACAGAAATCTATATAACACACTGTGTATAAGCATATTATCTCAAAGCGCCCAAAACTCAAGAATTTCGCACCAAAGATTTTGTTGTGCGTTCAACTCATAGTATTGAGCATCAGAAATGCAAATATTGTGTCGGACGGTGTGCCACCATCTTCTTGCCGTCCTTGTCCATTTGGCGCATACGACGGTAAAGTGTAAGACAAACGTTGATGACTTTGTCAAGTGAAAGAGCATAAAAAGCCTTGCTTGCGTTAAATGCCTCCGAAAAGAGTGATTTTCTCAGATTTTATGTTTACCTTTGCCATATGTCAGATATTCTTTATTTAAGTTTTAAGCAGCACTAAGGTAAGTGAATTTCCTGACATATGCAAGCATTGGATAATTTATTGTTATCCAATGACTTGCTTTCTTGTAAAATTATAAGTCTGCTAATTTATGGGGTACTACAAATTTTTATAAGCTTCCTTGTTTATATAATCTATTATGTAAGATATAGAAATTATATCATTAAGAGCTTCTGAGTAAAAGCCATAAACAATAGCATACGCACTATCTTTATAAGCCAACACCCAATAGCTATCATCAGACATTTTAAATGTTATTCTTTTTGCAAATCCATCATAATCGACTTTCTTTTGATTCTGGTATAGAACCTCTTGATCATAATCTTCCGCATTAGTACTGTACGAAGTTCGAATAATGTATTTATTACTTGGGGTTCTCCATATTCTAACAACAGTAGACTTATCTCTTGGATGATGAGCCTTTATTATCAGAGTGTTTGCTGCATTAGTACTTATACAAGAGAGTATTAGTAGCAAACCCAAAATGATCGATTTGGAATATTTTAGGCAAGATAGATTCTTATACATATTTTTATTCTTTATCTTCGTAAACCACGACCCACAGCTTGATAAAGTTAGTGCAAACAAGCACAAAATCAATAAGGAGTTTATCTTTGACATAAGCCCAATAAAGCCTCTCAGTTCCTATCAGCCGTTTAATTATTAATGTACGAAGTGTGGAACTGTATGCCACACTTCTTTGTATACTGGTCCTAGGAAAACCATTGTGAACAGATGTGGGAATAACAGCCCCATGCATATGCGTGAAGACCATTACGACCTCTCTTGTTCACTGTTTTTTGAAGTTTCCTAGGCTTCGTATACACAAGATGAGAGCATAACACCTCGATATTTCTAAAATGTCTTGGAAAGAGTTACTTCAATCCGATTGCAAAATTACATAAAAACATTAAGAAACGGATAAAAGAATGGAAATAATAGCCGCTCAATGCCAATTATTCATTAGTTTGTGCCTTATTGGCCTTTCCAATCAGTTAAAATGCTGATTTTCAATAATAATCAATAATTCCTTGATACCTTAAATTAGCAGACAAAGTCTTTCCGTATATTCTTTAGATTTTTATCGTGCGCATACGCATATCTGTACGATAAAAATCCAAAGACGTTCAAATTACGGCACAACGCCCCTTTCCCCATTGGGGATTGAGATTCAAAAGCCTCGAAAAAAATGAATCTATCCAAAAGAAAGTTTGTGGCACTCGCTACTGTTGACATCTTCCACGCAGTCACCGCCATGGAGGAACACGTCAGATATGGCTGACATTATCTCGTCCCACTGGTAGCCGTTGTAGGTGGAGCTTCGGACACCAAGAGTGCCGTTGATGACTTTGTCAAGTGAAAGCGCATAGAAAGCCCTGCTTGCGTAATAAATTCCTCCGAAAGGAGTGATTTTCTCAGATTTTATGTTTACCTCTGCCATATGTCAGATATTCTTTATTTGAGCTTTAAGCAGCACTAAGATAAGTGAATTTCCTGATATATGCAAGCATTGGGTAATTTATTGTTATCCAATGATTTGCTTTCTTGTGAAATTATAAGTCTGCTAATTTAAGGGTTTAAAGGAACTGCTTTATCAGCTTATGCTTGACAACGACCGACTTGTGGATGTCAATGCGCTTTGGACGTTCACCCATTTCGTGGCGGCAGACAACGAGGGGCTTTACGCCAAGCACGACCAGCTTATCGACCGTTGCTTGAATGAAAAGGACACAACGAAGCTCCGTCTTATTCCCACTCTGCTTCTTCGCCAACCATTCGATGAAGAAGCTATCCGTACCGACTTTATTGATTTTTGCCTTGCGCGTATAACTGACGCCCGAGCACCGTATGCAATAAGGGCGCAGTGCATCAAGCTTGCCTACGAGCAGATGCGCTACTGGCCCGAATTGCTTGATGAACTGCGCCAAACACTTGAAATGATTAGCTGCGAACCGCTGTCACCAGGGCTACGTTCGGCTTGGAAGCAGGTGATGAAGAAAATTTTATCCTGTAACGTATATTAAGACACCTAATGCGTACCTTTGCATTTAGAATCGGGAGTAGAATGCAAATTCGCCTTATTTTAAGGCGTTGATTTTGGAACAGACACTCTGCACATGATCGAGCCCATACAACATTGAACGAGAATCTATTCCCATCCAAGAGAATAAAGTCTGAATTTTCTGGTATTCATTGACGATATAACTGGTGTCTATTTCCGATGCATGGAGTCTGAAACAGAATACATATATTTCCATACACCGAATTCCATTTCTGCAATCAGTTTGGAATGTGAGTATATTTATATCTCTGCATTCGTTTGGCAGATAAAATTCGTTCAAATTCTAATTATTCCATAAAATTCGTTCATTTACTTGGTTGTAACAAGAAAAAACGTTATCTTTGTAATGTTGATTCCCGGTAGCCTCTGATTTGTCAAGCTATCGGGTCTTGTTTTTATATACGTTGTGTTTACAAAAATACATTATTTTTTCAGCAAAAACGTTTGTACTATTTATAAATTACAGATATTTAACCGTAGAAGTAGACAAACGTATATTGTTTCGTATAATTGTCATGTTTTTTACGAATCTAAGAGTTTGTTGGCGAACAGAATGTTACCATTTCTCTGTTCTTTTATCGCCACAGCTCTTTTTTCTTTCTTTTGTGGAATGCTCCCCAGCCCAACCTTCTGTGTTCCATCTCAATTCGTAAGTTGGTCAGTACGGCCATTGGAGCCACCAAGCACTTCTCTTATCGACGAGCTTGTGCGCCGTGGCGTAGACGTATCGGCAGTATTCGACGGAACAACCCACTTCTTTTGCCCATCATGTTGTGTTGGACAACAATAGCTTGGTAATCAATAAATAAAATCATTTGGCAACATGTCTTCCAATCGATATTGCCGTCTGCTCTTGGCATTATCGTCTGGCAGATATGGTAGATATCCTCATCAACTCGATTTTATACCTATTGAGGTATTTTTTTCAATTTCCTTTTTTTTATTCGTAGAAATATATTAATTTTGTGCAGATTAATTGACTTTGTGTATTCGTACACTTAGTTTCAATCGATTTATGCCTCAGTTCACGCCGAGCCTTTTACGGGTATTTATACTTTAAACAAAGGAGAAAGGGTGGGTAGAGGCACGACATAATTAAGGCGTTTACTTGACGCTCTGTTTGAGACAGCTTGGAATCTCGCAAATTCAAAGTCATTATAGTCTTGAACTTAGCAACGGTAGATGTCCCGGGTGTGATTATATCATTCCTGTGTGGTTCTCTGTAAGCCATCATTGTACCCTTATAGGTGCAGTGTGTGGTTGTGTACACAGACCTCACGGGTAGGATTATCATATCGGCGTGGGCTCTGACGTTGTCTGTTCGACTATAATAGGCAATGCGAGAGCCTCAAGCTGTGGAATGGACAACAGGTAGGTTCTCCACGCTTTTTTTGTGCCAGAATAATAACCTAATCAGAATGCTAACCCTACATTGTTCAGGAGAAAGCAATGTGCCAAAATAAGTCTATTATGGCTACAGGATTTTTGTATCTAAACACTCGCAACGAACTGATTCGCCTTGACTGTTCCAAGATTGTGTACATGGAGGGTGATGGCAACTATACCAACATTGTGCTTGTCAACAAACAGAAGGTGGCTGTCTGTATGAATCTCAGCAACATGCAGCAGTTTATCTCTGAGAGCTTGCGTGAGCGTGCCTCTATTTTTGCACGCATAGGTAAGCGTTTCATCGTAAATCTCAACTTTATATATAAGGTGCAACCTCTGCTGCAAAGCCTTGTTGTGACTGATGGTGTTCACTTCACCTTTCAACTCGGTATATCGAAGGAAGCACTCAAACAGCTAAAGGACATTCTCGTCGGACGGGTTCCAGACCGAACTCAAATCAATGTAGGATAAAATCAAAAACGATGGAAATTATAATAGGAAGAGAAGAAGGCGCACGTCGTCTACATTGTATTGTTGGTGGACGTGAATTCAATATAGGTCAGGCTGGCGCAGTGCCATTGTCTGTAAGTCGTCGGCATTGCAAGATTTCAGTCAATGGAAGCAATATCAGCATAGAGAACATAAAGGCGCAGAACGTAACCTTTGTAGACGGCAATCAGGTAGTCAGCAAAGGTATCACCTCGAACAGCCGTGTGCAGTTAGGCGAAGAGCGATTTCTTGTACCTCTGCAGCAGATACTGCAACTGGCTGGTGTCTCAGCAGCCAACGGAGTGGATCCGCAAAAAGAGGCACCGACATTCTCGTTGAAACCCATGAAGGCTGTGTGGGAGGAATACGACAACCGCAGAATGAAGATACAGAACGATGCTGCAAAATCTGCGAACAAACAACGTCTGCAAGGTCTATTCTCCATGTTTGGTATGTGTCTCGGCTTTATTCCTGGCATAGACCCTACAATACGCATTATCATCATTGTTGCAGCTTTGTCCATAGGTATATATTTCTTTATAAAAGGAAGCGTCACTGCAACCGTTCAACAACAGTTGCACGACCTCGACGATGAGTATGCCAGGAAGTACAAGTGTCCTAATCCTGCTTGTGGAAGACCATTTGGTGCGATACCGTACCGCAACATCGAGTACAATAAGCAGTGCTTGGCTTGTGGTTGCAAGTACACCCACTGACATTTTGTGTAATAATCGGGGCGTTTCATACAGGATGCCGATTTTCTCATGGTGTTGAGGTGTAATAAGCATAATTTTGCAGCATCAAAATAATGATTTAAAAACTTTAAAAGCTATTGATATGAACAACGAAGAAACAATCGTCATGAAGCCGCAGAACAATAAGGCAGAACAGACACAAAGCGTAGAGACAGTTGATAAGAAGTCGAACAAAGGCAAGAAAGTAGTCGCTACGGCAGCCGCCTCAATTGTGGGCGGTGTAGTCGGTGGTGGTGCTGCTTATGCTGCTACGGAAATGCTCCATAGCAAGGAAGAGGCAGAGGAGCAGAAGCCTGAGGAAGAAGCAGTGGCAGCGGAGAAGCCTGCTGCAGCAGTCGTTGACGAGCCTCAAAAGGAGCAATCTGACGAACCCCAAAAGGAGGAACTTGTATCTAGAGTAGACGATGAAGAAGGTGGCGAACCCGACTATGCTAATCACAATGGTGCTGACCCCGTAACACAAAATCCCGAAGTGCAGGCTACGGTTGACGACACCAATGGCGGCAATGCCAATGAGGTGCAGGTGTTGGGTATGTACGAAGCGCAAGGCGAGGACGGACAAACCATGCAAGCGGCTATGCTGACCAACGGTCATGAGGTAGCTGCTGTTGTGGATTTAGATGGTGATGGTGTAGCAGACGTACTTGCTGTGGACGAAAACCATAACCAGCAGATAGATGAAGGCGAGGTGTACGACCTCTCAAACGATAATGTACATATGGCGGATTATCAGGATTTGTATATGGCGCAACAGCAACAGATGCAGATGGATCAGGAGCAAAATACATTTGCCTATAACGCCAGCGATGACCAGCCGGATTACAACAATGATGCCGATTTGTCATATGTATAAAGTCACGCAGATACTACTCTTATCGGTAGTACTTGCCTTGCTGCCATTATCAGTCCAAGCGAAGATTTATCTTTTGTCAGTCGGCATATCCGACTATCCTGGCACACGGAACGACCTCCGCTTGCCGCACAACGATGCAGCCACAATGCAGTGGCTCTACAAGGAGAACAAACAGGCAAAGGTCTGCTTGCTGATGAACGACAAGGCAAAGGTGGCTACCGTGAAGAAGGCTCTGCAAAAGATGGTTTCAGTAGCAACTGCCGACGACATCGTTGTGATATTCTTCAGCGGTCACGGGGTTAAAGGCGGATTTGTCTGCTATGACGGTTTCCTGTATTACGATGATATTTATACGGCGATGGCATCGTGCAAGAGCAAAAACAAGATGGTGTTTGCTGACGCTTGTTTCGCAGGGGCTATACGCCAGGGTAAGAGCAACGCCAACGCGAATTCAAACAGCGTCAATAAGGGCAATGTGATGTTCTTCCTCTCCAGTCGCAGCAACGAGAAGTCAATCGAGAGACCAGGTATGACAAACGGCTTCTTCACTTACGCCTTGCAGCATGGATTGCGAGGAGGTGCAGACAAGAACCGAGACCGCATCATTACGGCAAAGGAGCTGTTCGACTATGTTAGCGAAAAGGTGAAGAAAGACTCAGGCAACCGTCAGCATCCCGTTATGTGGGGCAAGTTCTCCGACGATATGCCCGTGATGAAATGGTGATACCAATATAAACAGAACAACAATGAATGAGATAAAGATAAAATGTCCTACTTGCGGCAAGGTGCTCCGTTTGAAAGATGTACCAAACATCAATGCGGCGTTTTTCACCTGCCCCGTATGCAAGGAAAAGCATATCGTTGGCAAGTGTCAACGATATGTGGAGCAGCCGAAGCCTATCGCTTCTTCGGGTGATGAAACTCAGTATGGAGGTGGTTTTGTGCAGCAATCGGGAGGCGATGAAACACAGATTGGTCCACAACCTCAACATGGTGGTGGAGATGAAACACGAACAGCCTCCGCTTCATGCCCTACGGTCGGTGTACTTGTGGACAATATGGGTAGTACATATGCGTTGCGTTTAGGTATTAACACTATAGGACGTAGTGCAGCTTCGTCGACAGCAACTATACAGATAGCCACCAACGACCGCACCATGAGCCGAAGCCATGCCGTGATAGAAGTGAGCAATGCAGGAGGAAGGACAATTCACATTCTCAGAAATGGAGCGAACAAGAATCCGTCCTATATGAACGGAGTACTCATCGGACAACAAGACCAACTGGTGCTCAACACTGGTGATCGTATCAAGATGGGTGGTACAGAACTGACATTCAAAAAGTAACAGTATATGAAATTCAAGATTAAAGCATACAACCTGCAGGAACTTGGACAAAGAACAAATCAAGAAGATTCGCTCTTTCCTGCATTGGGTAAGTCAACGTCTAACGACCGCTTGTTCGTTCTCTGCGACGGAATGGGCGGACATGAGAAAGGCGAGGTGGCTTCGGCTACGGTGTGCGAGACATTAAGCCGTGTCATTCTTTCCGCTTGGCATCCAGGTGAAGTGTTGAGCGACGAACTCTTCCTGCAAGCCCTTAGTGCAGCCTACGATGCGCTTGATGCTAAAGACAATGGCGAAGAACGCAAGATGGGCACCACGCTCACCTTCTTATGTCTGCACGCCAGTGGTGTCACAGTGGCGCATATAGGCGATAGCCGTATATATCAGTTGCGTCCAGCTTCAAAAAACTCTCCAGCACGTATGGTCTTCCGCACGCAAGACCACTCGCTCGTCAACGATCTGGTGAAGATTGGCGAGATAACAGAAGAGGAGGCTAAGCACCATCCACAGAAAAATGTCATCACACGTGCTATGCAGCCTTGCCAGGAGCATCGTGCTAAGGCAGCCATTGCCCATCTCACAGATATCCTACCTGGCGACTATTTCTACATGTGCTCCGATGGTATGTTGGAAGAAGCTTCTGACGAGAACATCCTCAATATCATTACCAAGCCTAATGCAACGGATGAGCAGAAGTTGGAGATGCTACGCAATGTGACAGAAGAGAATAAGGACAATCACACGGCACACCTTATACATATTGATAAGGTGGAGGGCGATGCCTCTATTGCCTCAAACGAAGAATCTCACTCTCCCGTAAAAGGCACATGGATTACTCCAGAATTTAACAAACCAAAGAAGAAACGGAAAGTATGGCAATGGATTGTCGGTATTGCTGTCATTGCGGTTATAGCTGCCGCTGCTTCATTCTTTATGTGCGGAGGCAAGAATTGTGCTTCGGAATTGGTTGGCGATAGTATCAAGTTGGCTCCTGCCAAGGTTCGACCAATAGAACATAAAAAGGATACGCTGAAAAAGGACACGGCAACGAGCAATGCTATTAATAAGTTTGTCAAACCATCTCAACCCAAGAATGAAAAGAGATACAAAACAAACAATCCTAACGAAAAGACAAAATAAGTCATGCAACAACAATTGATTATAGGAACACTCCTACATGGAGGTACATACAAGATAGAGAAAGTGCTCGGACAAGGTAGCTTCGGCATAACCTACCTTGCCGAGCATACTAACCTTGGAAAGAAGGTAGCAATCAAAGAGTTCTTTATGAAGGAGCTCAACTCACGTGATGAGGATGGTAGTATTACTGGCATGTCAGACAGCAGTTTGTCTCAAAACTATTGCCAGAAGTTCAAGAAGGAAGCTATCAACCTCTCGCGCCTTGATCATCCCAACATCGTTCGCGTCACCGACTCATTCAGCGAGAATGGCACGTTCTACTATGTGATGGACTTCATTGAAGGACAGAACCTCAACGATTATATCAAGTCGCATTATATAGATGAGGCTGAAGCCGTAAGCATAATCAAGTCTGTAGCCGATGCCCTCATCTATATGCACGAAGAGAAGCACATGCTTCACCTCGACTTGAAGCCAGGCAATGTGATGCGTCGCAATAGTGATGGACACGTCTTCCTCATAGACTTCGGATTGAGCAAGCATTATAGTACTGACGGCCAACCCGAGACATCTACCACAATCGGTCTCGGTACAGCAGGCTATGCTCCTATAGAACAAGGAAACAAAGCGAAGAACGGAGAGTTCCGCCCGACTATAGATGTGTATGCTCTTGGTGCTACATTTTACAAGCTTCTCACCCGTGAGACACCACCGCCAGCTTCCGACCTCGTCAGCGATGATGAATTGCTTGAAAACAAACTTCGTGAAAAGGGAGTGTCTGACAATCTTATCAAGGTTGTCACCGAGGCGATGTGTCCGAATGTAAGAAGACGAACACAGAGCATAAGGGAATTCAAAGGCAACCTTGATTGCATAAAGAGCGAGACGCAAGTGACAATTAACGTTACATCGGATGATACTATTGCAGGCACAGGTAAAGAGGAAACGATAGTCACTTCAGCAGAAGATTTTAAGAAGGTAGGAAATGTGTCAAAAAGTCCTGTGTTTACTGAAGATGCAGCAGAAAATACGGAGAACAAAGCTAAAAATGAAGATGACATTTCTTTAAATCATTCCATCTTCAATTTCAAAGGACGAGTAGGACGTGGAACCTATTGGTTGGTGGTGTTCTCTATATATGTTATAGGACTTTTCTTTTTTGTATTAGAGGAAACAATGCGAAGCATCAATGTGCAAGTTGAAAATAGTGTATTAAGCACGATGATGCTGGTGTTGTTGGTATTGTATTTCTATGTAGTGTTGGCTGTTGGAGCAAAACGTTGTCATGACTTAGGACATTCAGGATGGTTCCAAATGATTCCATTCTATGGTTTTGTAATGCTATTTGGTGCAGGAGATCGTGATGGCAATGAATATGGAGAGCGTAGAGATGGAATTTCCAAAAAGAGTTTGAAACTTTTAGGCAAGATTGTCGGTGTTGGAATATCTTTGTTTTTTATATTTATAGGGTAGTTCTAAAAATTAATGAATTTGTGTGAAGGCCATGCCCTCAGATATTAT
>OOBK01000178.1_pt1 | contig 44947 bp, 41 predicted proteins | sample 1671541 | NCBI WGS metagenome assembly OOBK01 (sample SAMN06348167, study PRJEB24527) | human gut metagenome | biome: human gut; feature: ankylosing spondylitis patient; material: feces | host: Homo sapiens | place: China | collected 2015-10 | reverse complement strand
AGAGCCTGACCCCCGACCAGTTCGATGAGCTGATGCAGTTCATCGGCAAAGAGGTGGAGTTCTTCGGCAAGAAGCTGAACTGATGATTTGAAAGATCCTCCGCTTCGCTCTGGATATATTCAGCGGAAAGAATATTTTTGATATTGCAAACAAGCCAGACCTGCGGGTCTGGCTTGTTTGCTTTTTCACGGGAGGGTTCGTGGATATAAACGGCATCTTCCGGTTCTGCCCCTTTTCCTGTGAAAAAAACAACCCCGGGGCGCTTGCGGTCACCCCGGGGTTGTTACAAGAATGATCTACTTTTTAGGAGATCAGGCTCTTTTCCTTGGCCTTATCCCAGACAAGGCAGGTTTGGAGCTTGGTCACATAGCGATAGGGGCGGAACTCGTTTTCCTTCACATCGTCCATCAGACCCTGCTCTTCCATCCAGCTGGCAGCCTGCCGCAGATGAAGGTCGGCGTCATCGATGTCGCTGAAGCTCTTCACCGTCTGCGGTTCCGGGCAGCCGGCCTTTTCCCAGATCAGGGTCGCCAGACCGGCGCGGTTGGAGGGCATGGGGACGCCGGGCATATTCAGCACGCGATAGATGCCGGTTCCGGTTTCGTAAATGCCCCACACGGCTGCACCGGTCAGCGCAACAGCCGCAATGCCGGCCACCACATCGCTGCTGCCGCCGCCGCTCGGGTTGTCGATGTCACCATTTCCGCCCTGATACAGCGCTTCGACGGTCACATTGCAACCGGGCATCTTAAAGTGTGCGGTCTGATCATCGCCCAGATCCAGCTCTTTGCCGTCGGCACGCACGGCGCTCCAGCCGAGGAACTCTGCGCCCTCTGCGCCCTCCGGGAGGTTTGCCGTCACGGTCACGGTGGTGTTTTCCGGCACAACGGTGGCAGTATCCAGCTCCTGCTCCCCGGCACCGAGGTCAGCGGTTGCCTTCGCATTTACAGCGTTGACGATGTTGCCGTTGGCATCTGCCAGATAGCGGTATTCCACGCCATCATCGCCGCGCTTATAGCCGATGATGTAGCCAGAATTCATGCTGAAGAGTTTCAGCTTGTTCTGATAGCTGAGATCCTCGTTGTCCGTTGTGATCTGACGGCCCCGCGCAGGGTCATCCACCCGGATCTTTGCCGTACCGACAAAGCTTTTTTTGATGTTGATCTGCTGGTCTTTGCCCAGACTAATATCATCAGTATTATTCTCAAAGGTCACAGCCTTCAGGTCGATCTCCGAATCGCCTGCATCGGCCACACGGACACCGGTGACGCTGTTGCGGATGGTGCCGCCGTTCAGCTGCACATCGCCGCTTTCGCCCGAAATGTCAATGGCGGTGCCGTTCGGCGCTTCGACCGTGCCGCCATTAAGGCGCAGACCTCCGCGGTTTTTGACAGCAATATCGGCGTCCGTAGTAAAGCTGCCGCCGTTGATCCGTACCTGACCCCAGTTGTTGTCAATGCAGCTGGCACCGGTGGCTATAAAAGTGCCGTCCTTAATTATAAATAGACCCGCATCATTTTTTATGCAATTGTAGTTCTGTCCCGAAGTGTAGTTACCGCCATCAACTGTCATCGTGGCAGAATTTCCGTTTGTAATGGCTCCTTCTGTTGAAACAATCTTTACATTGTTTAACGTCATTGTGGCAGAATTATTGACAGCCGCATATTTATTGCCAGACACGCCCGTGTGATGGAACTGACTATCCATCACATGAACGTTGGCTGCACTGGTCAACGCACTGGCTTGTTCTGCCCATGCATCCACGTTTTTCAAAGTCAATTGTCCGCTGAAAGCCATGATTAAAAAAATCCCGCCTCCAGTCTTATAAATACCGCCATCTACGGTCACGTCTGCTGGAGTATAGGTATACAGAAAATGACGGTTTTCACAGTTCACCGTAAAACCGTTATTGTTAATCTCTAGTTTTCCAGATCCCTGTGCTGACACAAATGGATCACCTGTACTAGTCACATTTCCGGTAATGTTTATGGTTACCGGTTCACTGGAAGTAACTTTAATGCTACCTGTATAGGTGTCTCCCTTTACTTCATAAATGCCGCCCTTAGTGATGGTCGTGCCTGTAGTCGGGATCGTTTCGGCTGCGGTATCTTCCTGCGCAGTTACGCCATTTTCAGGCGTACCCCCCCCAGAGCAAGTGCATTGACCGGAAGGACAGATGTCATCATGCATGCCGCAAGCACTGCACTGATGAACCGCATCTTCTGTTTTTTCATCCTCAAAACCTCTGCTTTCTGTTAAATTTCTAAGACTTATGTCTTGCATTTTTAGTATAGCACCTCTATTTTCTGCATACAATCTTCACCTGCACTGAAATTTGCCTTGTAATTTCTTCTAATTTTTGTTGCCTTTGCTCGAAATTCTCCGAAACTTCTCCCGGTAGTACCGGCCCCCCCCCGGCATTCCATTTTTTGCGTATTTGTGTTATACTATAGTGTATTTGCAATCCACCCTGAAATGAGGTTTTTTTATGAAAGCACATATCGCACGCAACCAGAACGCCGGTGTCCCGCTGGTTCTGGGCTGGAACCTTTCCTCCGCCGACCGCGGCAAGCTGGAAGGCATGGCTCCTGCTTTTGGCATGAAGGTGCTGCTCGTCTCCCCTGCCGATGCGGGCAAGACCGTGGCCCAGCTGCTGGGCGAGGTGGAGACCAAGGCCGCCCGCACGCTGGTGCTGGAGCCGGGTGCCTACCCGCCGGCAGTGGTTCTGGCCAACTTCAAGGAGAAGGATGTGGACACCCTGCTGGATCTGATGAAGCAGGCACAGGTCACCATTCCGCTCAAGGCCGTTGTGACTTCCTCCAACCGCAGCTGGGTGTTCGGCGATCTGCTGGCCCACCTGCAGGAGGAGCACGCCGCCTTTACCGCCGCAAAGGAGAACCACACCGTATGAAGACCCGCGCAAAACGTTTCGTCAGCGCCCTGCTGGCCGGGGTGCTCTGCCTGAGCCTGCTGGCAGGCTGTGCCTCCAAAAAGAAAGAGCTTACCCGCTATTCCACCGTTTTTTATGATGTGTTCGATACCGTAACGCAGGTGATCGCCTACTGCGAGAGCGAGGAAGAATTCAACACCCAGATGGATGCTCTGCACGCAGACCTTATTACCTATAACCAGCTGTATGATATCTACAACGATTACCCCGGCGTGACCAACGTCAAGACCATCAACGACAATGCCGGCAGCGCTCCGGTGGAGGTGGACGACCGCATCCTCTCCATGCTGGAGCTGGCCGACCAGATGTACCAGACCACCAACGGCAAGCTGAACATTGCCATGGGCAGCGTGCTGAATATCTGGCACAATTACCGCGAAGCTGCCGAAGCCGCCGAGACGGATGCCGACAACAAGCTGCCCACCATGGAAGAGCTGGAAGCAGCCGCCCAGCACTGTGATATCAACAACGTGATCATCGACGCGGATGCCAAGACCGTTTATCTGGCCGACCCGGAAATGTTGCTGGATGTGGGCAGCGTGGGCAAGGGCTACGCCGTGGAAATGGTGTGTCAGGCTGCCGAGGCCCGCGGCCTGACCAGCGCTCTGGTGAGCGTGGGCGGCAACCTGCGCGCCATTGGTGTAAAACCGGACGGCAGCCAGTGGACCGGCGGCGTGGAAAACCCGTGGAGCTCTTCGGATGTATACACTTCGGATTCCATGCTGGACGGTGCCATCAACATGAGCGATATGGCCCTTGTGACCAGCGGCGACTACCAGCGCTACTACGTGGTGGACGGCAAGCGCTACCACCACCTGATCGACCCGGACACCCTGTTCCCCGCCGCCTACTTTAACGGCGTGACCGTGCTGTGCAGCGACTCCGGCCTTGCCGACTGCCTGACCACCGGCCTGTTCTGCCAGCCGCTGGAGGACGGGATGAAGATCGTGGAAAGTCTGGACGGCGTGGAAGCCATGTGGTGCACACCGGATCAGCAGGTCATCACCTCTTCCGGCTGGGATTCCCATTTGAAAAAGTAACCCTTAAAACGGCAAAAGGCCGACGCAGTGCTGCGTCGGCCTTTTGCTGTTTTATCAGATGGTGAACTGCACCACACAGAATGCCGCGTAGATGCACAGCAGCGCAATGCCCTGCGGGCGGCTCAGCTTGCCCTTGAAGAGAGCGGGCAGGGTGAGCAGCAGCATCACGGCGAACATGACCGGGAACTCCAGCACCAGCGATGCATTGTGGCCGAAGAGCAGGGAGTTCTGCGGGATGGTAAAGGGTGCCACCGTGGCGGAAACACCGCTCACCAGCACCAGATTGAACACGTTTGCACCAATGACATTGCCCAGCGAAAGTGCACCGTGGCCCTTTGCCAGCGAGGTGATGGCCGTTACCAGCTCCGGCAGCGAGGTGCCCAGTGCCACGAAGGTGAGCGCGATCACCGACTCCGGCACGCCCAGTGCCTGTGCGATCAGGGTGCCGTTATCCACCAGCAGGTTGGCACCCACGGCAATGAGCACAGCGCCCACGGCCAGCAGACCCAGCTCCTTGGCAAGGGATGCATTTTCTTCCGGTTCTTCCTCTTCTTCCGGGGCGGGGGCGTTCTTCATGGCCATCACGTTGCAGATGATATACGCTACGAACATGGCCAGAAGGATCAGGCCCACCGGGCGGGAGAAGTAGCCGGTGGTGTAGGCCACACCGGCATAGAAGGCCGCTGCCACAAAGAAGAACAGCACCGGCGTGCGCAGGCTCTTGGGGTCTACCTTGCCCGGCTTTACCGCAATGGTGAGGGCCGCAATGAGCGATGCATTGCAGATGATCGAACCGATGGCGTTGCCGTAGGCGATCTCGCCGTGGCCGGTGAGAGCCGAGGTGGTGGAGACCATCACCTCCGGCAGGGTGGTGCCGATGGACACCACGGTGGCACCGATGAGCAGCTCCGGCACATGGAAGCGGCGGGCAATGCCCGTGGCACCATCCACGAACCAGTCACCGCCCTTGATGAGGCACAGCAGGCCCACGATGAACAGCAAAACAGGAATGAGCATAGTTTTTCTCCTTTTGTTTTTGGCAGAGCAGCAATAAAAAAGAGACCTTTATTACATCCTGCCCAGAAACGGGAAAGTGTAATAAAAGTCTCAAGCTTCCGGTGACACAGCGGGCATTTCTGCCGGGATGTCGCTGCGCCACAGCGCACCGTTTTTGCAAAACGAGCGCCCTTTACTCCCTTTTATCCGAAAAATATTATACCGGTTTTTGCACCAAAGTGCAAGAGGAGCGTTGAAATTTCATCCGGCCTTGGCTACTTTCTTCGCGTTGGGATAAATACGCTCCATGCGGGCATCGTCAAAATGCGCATCCAGCAGCATATCGATGCTGTTCTTGGGGCCTTCACCGCTGGTGCGGGCATCGTAGCGGGCAAGGGCCAGCGCACTGGTGAGCATGTTCACCGCCATGAATACGGCCAGCAGGACGGTCATCCATGGGCGGACGCGGCTGCGCACCTTCTTCATGCCTCTGAGCACCAGCGGATAGCCGTAGCGCATCCATACCACCGCCGCAATGCCCCAGAAAAAGCAGTACAGCAGGTTGATGCGCCCGCCCAGATTGAACTTGAACTTGCTGTAGTCCCAGAACACGGTGCCGAACAGCAGCTCGGTGACGGCGCTGCACACGTATTCGTACACACCGCCCATGACGGTGCCGAAGGCGAACAGATAGCGGTCGCTCCGGTCCTTTTCCTGACGCAGCAGCACCGTTGCCAGCACCAGCGCCAGACCCCACACCACGCTGAACGGCCCCCAGACCAGACTGGAGCGGCTCATCCAGACCCCGGCGGTCACGCGGCAGAACACCGTCTCCACCATGTCGCCCAGAAACGCGCCGATCACGAACAGCCACAGCAGGTCGGACACGCTGAGGAAGTTCTTTTCCCCCTTCCGGAGCGCAGTCTGCTCCTGCCGGGCCGCAGCCGGGTAAGCATACTGGATGCGTTTTTCAATGTAAAGCGCGATCCTGCGGCGCAGCGTATCCGACCGCTCCCCCAGTCTCTGGTTGAGCTGCTCCAGCACCGGGTGCCGGGCCGCATACTGCTGCACCAGCACCGCCGAACCGATCTGGTCCAGTACCGCCACCGTCAGCGAGACCCATACTGCCGGGCGCAGCAGCCAGACAGGGATATGCGCGCACAGCTGCAGCAACACATTATTGCCCCACAGCACACTTGCCGTGCCCAGCGCACCCCACAGCAGCGAATACTGCAGGCACACATAGCCGTTCAGATTGAATTTTTTTCCGGAATAGTCCCACCACTTGCGGCGGTGCAGGCGTTCCAGCAGCTTGGCGGTGATCCATTCCATCACCGTTGCCGCCATCATACAGGCAAAGAACAGGTAGACCGGCTCGGTGCGCAGGTCGCCGAAACTCACGGCCAGCAGCACGCCGGTGGTACCGTAGATAAAGCAGAACGGGCCTGCCGCCGCACCGCGGTTGGCAAACCTTCCGCCCCGGATGGTCGCGACTACCGTCTCAGCCACCCAGCCCAAAAAGGAATATACTAGATAAATAACACCCAGAGTATAGAAGTTCAGCGTCATAAGGTTCCTTTCGCTTCCAGTTTTTTCTTACTGCATTGATTGTACCTGTTTTGGGCGCTGTGTACAAGAGCCGTGCAGAAATTTTGTCACTCTGCGACGCGGCAGGCTCTCCGGGCATCTCTGAAAAGACGAAGATCCAGTCTGTTGCTTTGTTTTCAGATACATCTTAGAAAAAGGCCCTGCCATCCCGAAGGACAGCAGGGCTCAAAATTACAGCTTGAATTTACAGAGCGGAATCACAGCTGGCTCTTATACAGCTCCACGATCTCCTCCACGCTGGTGTCGCGGGGATTGCCGGGACGGCAGGCGTCTGCAAATGCGGACTCGGCGAGGAACTGGATATCCTCTTCCTTCAGGATGCCGTGCAGATTTGTGGGGATGCCCACGTCTGCGCTCAGCTGCTTGACGGCGGCGATGGTGGCGTCAGCGGCTTCCACATCGTTCATCTCATCGATGCCCACAACACCCATGGCCTTGCCCACGGCGCGGTAGCGCTCACCGGCAACGGACTTGTTGTACTCCAGACCCACCGGCAGCAGGATGGCGCAGGCCACACCGTGCGGGGTGTCGTACAGAGCGGACAGGCCGTGTGCCATGGAGTGGACGATGCCCAGACCCACGTTGGAGAAGCCCATGCCGGCGATGTACTGGCCCAGAGCCATACCCTCACGGCCTTCCGGAGTGTTCTGGACAGCGCCGCGCAGGTTCTCACTGATGAGCTTGATGGCTTCCAGATGGAACATATCGGAAATGGTGCAGTGGCCCTTGGTGATGTAGCCCTCGATGGCGTGGGTCAGAGCGTCCATGCCGGTGGCGGCAGTCAGACCCTTGGGCATGGAGGCCATCATATCGGGGTCAACCACAGCGATCTCGGGGATGTCGTTGGTATCGACGCAGACGAACTTGCGCTTCTTCTCGACATCGGTGATGACGTAGTTGATGGTGACTTCAGCGGCAGTACCGGCGGTGGTGGGGACAGCGATGGTAAAGACGGCGTGCTTCTTGGTGGGAGCGACGCCTTCCAGAGAGCGCACATCGGCGAACTCGGGATTGTTGATGATGATGCCGATGGCCTTTGCGGTGTCCATGGAAGAGCCGCCGCCGATGGTCACGATGCAGTCAGCCTCTGCAGCCTTGAAAGCGGCCACGCCGTCCTGCACATTGGCGATGGTGGGGTTGGGCTTGATCTCACTGTAGACGGTGTAGGCGAAGCCTGCAGCGTCCAGCAGGTCAGTGACCTTCTTGGTGACGCCGAACTTGAGAAGGTCGGGGTCAGAGCAGACGAAAGCCTTCTTGTAGCCGCGGGCGGTCAGCTCGGGAACGATGTTCTCGATAGCGCCGTGGCCATGATAAGAAATAGTATTCAGAACGATACGATCAGCCATTGGTAAAACCTCCTGATTTTGCGCCCCGCCGGGCGGCGGGTACGACTCTCTTTGCTTCTACTTTACCACTTTGTTAAAACACTTTCAATGTCATTTTCTATAATTTCCATGAAATTTTTATACTTTTTGATTTTTTTGCAGAGAAAGTAGACAAATCCATAGGTTTATTGACAGCAAAGCGCCCTCCGGCGCGGGCCGGAGGGCGCTTTGAATGATTCTTTACTTTCCTGCGCCCTCGCCCGCGAAGAACTCCTTCGTGAGCTTTGCCACCGTGCCGGACAGCAGGAGCAGGGCCATGAGGTTCGGAATGCTCATCAGTCCGTTGAAGGTGTCGGCGATGCTCCACAGCAGGCCCAGATCGACCGTCGCGCCCAGAATGGACACGAAGGAGTAGACCACGAGGAAGGGGCCGACCACCTTGTCGGTGTGGAACAGGAACTCGATGCACCGGGAGCCGTAGAGACCCCAGCCGATGATGGTGGAGAATGCAAAGCTGCAGAGCGCCACCGCCGTAAAGATGGACGACCAGCCGCCGTAGGTGGCCGTAAAGCCGGAGATGGTCAGTTCTGCGCCTGCCGCACTGCCATAGCCCACCGGCACGCCGCTGCACAAGATGACCATGGCGGTCAGGGTGCAGATGACGATGGTGTCGGCGAAGACCTCGAAGATGCCGAACATCCCCTGCTTGACGGGCTTGCTGGTATCGGCGCAGGCGTGGGCGATGGAGCCGGTGCCGAGGCCGGCCTCATTGGAGAAGATACCGCGGGAAACGCCCTTCTGCATACTGAGGAAGATGCTGCCGATGACACCGCCGGTGAAGGCCTGCGGGTCGAATGCACCGCCGACGATGGAGGCCAGCACCGCCGGGAAGCGCCGGTAGTTGATGACCACGACGCCCAGCGCCAGCACGACGTAGAACAGTGCCATAAACGGCACCAGCTTCTCGGTCACGCTGCCGATGCGCTTGACGCCGCCCAGCAGCACCATAGCCACCATCATGGCCACCACCACGCCCACGACGAGGTTGACCGTGGGCAGGATGCTGTTCAGGCTGCTGCCGTAGGCCAGCAGAGCCGAGTCGATGGCTGTGACGATGGTGTTGACCTGGGTAGCGTTGCCGGTGCCGAAGACCGTCAGCACGCCGAACAGCGAGTACAGCACCGCGAGGAACTGCCACCGGCTGCCGAGGCCGTTTTTAATATAGTACATGGGGCCGCCCACCAGCTCGCCGTTTTTGTTCCGCTCGCGGAAATGCACAGCCAGCGTCACTTCGGAGAACTTGGTACACATGCCCAGCAGAGCCGAGCACCACATCCAGAACACCGCACCCGGCCCGCCGATGGCGATCGCGCCCGCCACGCCGGCGATGTTGCCGGTGCCGACGGTAGCGGCCAGCGCCGTACACACTGCCTGGAACGGAGTCATCGCGCCGTCGGAGGCGTCCTTTTTGCGGAAGATGCGGCCAATGGTCGTTTTGATGGCATAGGGGAATTTCCGGAGCTGCAAAAAGCCTGTCCGCACACTGAGCAGCAGGCCCACGCCGATGATGCAGACCATCGCCGGGATGCCCCAGATAAAGCTGTTGACCGCCTGATTGACGGCTGTGATGGTTTCGAGCATACTTTTACGCCTTTCTTTTTCACTTTGACACAACGAAAATTATTTTATCGTATTTTAAGCGGCCTGTCAATTTACTTTGAACGTGAAATCTGCACGTCCCGGCTGAAAGTTTGTTAAAATAGCTTCACCTTTATTTTCTCTGCTTCTTTGCCGCTTTTTTGCCCGCCAAAGCCCTACACAAACCGCGCGGGTTGTGCTATGATAAGGGTGAAATTTTGGTTTGGCACTGCCAACCGCAAGGAGATGTCATGGATGTCTGAAACATCTGCTCTGATGGATACGCTGCGGCAGGAAGGGATCTCCCCCGACCTGCTGCGCGCTGTGGAAGAATACCGCGCCTCTCACGAGCTTTCTGAGGCCCTGCGCCCCCGCATCCCCTCCCCTGCCTTCGTCTACTACGGCAGAGAGGTGTGGGAACAGGCGCTGGCCGCCCTGCTCTGCGGCGAAAATCTGCTGCTGGCGGGCGGCAAGGCCACCGGCAAGAACGTGCTGGCCGAAAACCTCGCCGCAGCCTTCGGACGCCCCGCGTGGGACATCTCATTCCACGTCAATATGGACGCGGCGTCCCTCATCGGCATGGACACCTTCGAGGGCGGACAGGTCAAGTTCCGCCCCGGCCCGGTCTACCGCTGCGCCCAGAGCGGCGGCTTCGGCGTTCTGGACGAGATCAACATGGCCAAAAACGAGGCGCTGGCCGTCCTGCACGCGGTGCTGGATTTCCGCCGCGCCATCGATGTGCCGGGCTATGAGCGCATCCCGCTGGCCGAGGAGACCCGCTTCATCGCCACCATGAACTACGGCTACGCCGGCACCCGTGAGCTGAACGAGGCCCTCACCTCCCGCTTCGTGGTCATCCAGATGCCCACCATCACCGAGGAGAACCTCGAAAAGCTCCTGCGCACCCAATTCCCCGATTTGAACAGCAAGTACGTCAGGCAATTCGCTCTGCTCTTTCTCGATTTGCAGAAAAAGTGCGACAGCGCAGAGATCTCCACCAAAGCTCTCGACCTGCGCGGTATGCTGGATGCCCTGCGCCTGATGCGCCGGGGCGTCGCTGCCGGGGCTGCGCTGGATATGGGCATCACCAACAAAGCCTTCGACTCCTACGAACAGGGCCTCATCCGGGATGCCATTGCCGCCCGCATCCCGGCCCAGCTCACCGCCGCAAAGCTCTTCGATTAAAAAGGGGCGTTTTTATGGAAGCGCAGAGCTACACCGCCGAAGAGCGGCGGGCCGCCAATCAGGTGTGGGCAGCGGCAGGAGCTTACGGCTTCGAGCCGCTGTTCCTCGCCCGGAACACCGACGGCACCATTGATTTTTACATGAACTGCGTCGTGGGGCTGGTCCACAAATACTACGGCGACGAGCTGGTGCGCAGCCTCTTTGACGCATGGGAGGGCGACATCCGGCAGGCCATGCTGGACGATTTGACCTGGCTCTACCTCGAGAGCGCGGTCTACGCGCTGGAACTGCCCCGCCGCCCGGTGCTTTCGGCCCTCCGCCGCGCCCATGCGGACTACTTTTTCGGCATCCAGTACAAGCTCTCGCGGCAGGAGTGGATGGCGAAGAACCAGCTGGTCTACTCCATGCAGGCCGCGCGCTGGCGGGCTGTGCAGGGGCGCACGCCGCCGGTCATGACCCCCTACGAAAAGGATCTCGACGCCGCCCTCAGTCCCGAGACGCCCCCGAAGCCGGGCGAGCTGAAAGCCGCACTGCTGGCCGTCTACGCCAAATTCGAGCTGTTCAACGGCACGGTGCATCAGAAGGCCGGGCTGCATCTCCATCTGGACGGCCTGCTGGCGTCGCTCATGACCCGCACTATGCCCACCCAGATGATAAAGACCGACCGGGTGACGGTGGAGCATTCCGGCTCGGTGGACGCCTCCGGCAGCGGCATCCACGCCGACAAGCGGCTGGCCCACATCACCCTGCGCCAGCGCGCCGAGGAAGACCGCGCCTACATCGAAAGCTGCTTTGGCCGGTCGCTCTACCCGCCCGAACGGCTGCGGAAGGCCGAGCAGGAGCTTTGCACCGGGGAGCATCTGGGCTGTCATCTCTGGTTTGCCTCCGGCGTCCCCAGCCCGGAGCAGGCCCCTACCCCCGAGGCAAAGCACCTGGCCGAACAGGCTCAGCTTCAGGCTGAGCGGAACCGGGCGTACTATTCGAAAAATCTCGAGCTTCACCGCAGCGTCGTGCTGCGGCTGACCGAACAGATACGCAACTGCATCCTCGTCCACCAGCAGCCCAACGCCCGGGTCGCCCGCAGCGGTAACCTCGATCCGGAGCGGGTCTGGCGCACCGTCATGGACGACGACCGGGTGTTCCGCTGTGCGGAGGAAGAGAACCACCCGTCCTTCACCGTTGACCTGCTGCTGGATGCTTCGGCTTCCCGCCTGCACTGTCAGGAGGTCATCGCGGCGCAGGGGTCTATCCTCGCCCAGAGCCTCGCGGCCTGCGGCATCCCGGTGCGGGTGAGCTGCTTTTCCAGCCTGCGGGGCTACACCGTCCTGCGGGTGCTCAAGGGCTTCAAGGAGAAGAGCTTACAGGGCATCTGCCAGTATTTCGCCTCGGGCTGGAACCGGGACGGTCTGGCTCTGCGGGCCGCAGGCGACCTCATCGGCTTCGACCCCGGCCCCGCCGCGCGGCATCTGCTCATCCTCCTGACGGACGCCTCCCCCAACGACAGCCGCCGCATCCCGCCCTCCCCCGATGACCCGCTGGGCCGCGACTACGGCGGCAGCGCGGGCGTGGAGGACGCCGCCGCCGAGGTGCGGGCGCTGCAGCGGAAGGGTCTGCGAGTCTCCGCCGTCTTTATGGGCGAAGACGCCAGCGCCGCCGACGCCTCCCGCATCTACGGCAAGAACATGGCCCGCATCCGGGGCATGGACCAGCTGGCCCGGGCCGCAGGCCGACTCATCCAGAACGAGATACGGGAGCTGGGCGACTGAATCATAATAATGTACGGGGCCGCTGTGCAGTTGTATCTGCTGCCAGCGGCCCCGTATTTTTGTTGTCACTCACAACCATCTTGTTTTGCATTGTAGAAGAATCAAAAAGTTTTTTGGTTTATTCGCAAACTTATAGTTGTATTCTGGTGCAATTTATGATATACTACAACCAACGAAGGGCCGCACATCTACACATCGCCCCGCGCGCCCACAGGAAGGAGAACCGCTATGGATGCCGCACGTTATTTTGAAGAGATGCATCTTTCCATGTCCAGCCAGAAGCCTGAGTACCGCCTTGTGCTCAGCGTCAAGGTCCAAGACCTCGGAGGCGCAGACGCTTATCTCGAGCTGCGGCAGGAGCCGGTCAGCGGCAAGGCCCGGGTGTTCTATTCCACGATGGGACGTCAGAAGCTGAACTTCCAGCTCGTCCGCAAAGGCTGGCAGAGCTGCCACAACGCCTCGGGCGAGCTGACGGGGCGTTTTCCCCCCACCGCCGACGGTCTGCTGGCCCAGACGGATTTCTCTGCTTTTGTCCGGGACGACTCCCTCGACAGCGGCCGGATGGCGCGCATTCTGGATGTTCTGGCCCATACTGCCGGTGGTTGTGGGACGGTCTCCCCCTCTGCTGCCCGGGAGGGTGCGCTCATCACGGTGGAGCGGTTCGTGGGCCGTCCCGCCCATTGGAGCTATTGGAGCACCCGCGCCGCCGAACAACTGAACATCGCAGCCATCCTCTGCTGGCTGGGCGACTACCTCGCCGGGGCAGAGCGCCGCACCCTGCAAAGCTGCCCGGAGGCCATGCAGCTTGCCGCCGCATGGCAGGCCGCGCTCCTCTCTCCCCTGCCCCAAACGGCCCCGCGGCCTCAGACTGTACAGTCCCGGCCCGTCCGCCGTGCGCCCGCCGTCGAGAATCCGCGCTGGCAGAGCATCCTCGCCGTGCTGGCGACGGTGTAAAAGAAAGGCCTCCCGCATTGGGAGGCCCATCGCCGTATCCGGCGCGCATTCGTTCATATTTTCAGTTTCGAGAAATCGGTGCAGAGATATTCATAGAGCTTGTCAACGGCCTGAAATCCCATCTTTGCATACATATCCTTCGGGGTATCCTCGGGGTCGGCATGAAGATACAGAACAGCCCCGCGTTCCTGTGCCTTTTCGGCAATGTGCTTCACCAGGGTCGTGGCGATGTATTGATGACGGAAAGCTTCATCCACCAAAAGACTGTCCATGCAGACGTATCCATCGGATGCGAAAATATAGCAGTCGCCCGCCAGTTTCCCGCCCAGATACGCTCCAAGGTAGGTCAGTTTTTCCCGGAGATGCCGGTTGTTCCGCACGGTGAAATCTTCCCCGTACAACGGCCCGTAGTATTTCAGCTCGTGCTGTTCTAGTTGGTCAAAGTCCGGGGTTCTGATCGCGACCTCCGGATTCGCTTTCCAGCCGCTGATATCTGTTCCCTTCGGCAGAACCATCGTCACAGTCTCCTCGCACTCCATGCCGAATGCATTGGCCAGCGGCTCGTATCCTTCCAGTTTGAGGAAGGCGTCTCCCCGCGCTTTCTGATAAGCCAGCGCGGCCCGGAGCTCGTCCTCCGTGGGCTGGCCGGAATAACAGAACGCATTGTGGTCGTATTTATCGCGCAGTTCATTGTCTTCCCGCTTGATCAGATGCTCTGAAAAGGCGTGAAAGGTCGAAAACAGCCGATAAAATTTTTCATCGGTCTTTCTTGTAGGTATCATTGTGTTTCTCCAAAATTTGCCGCTCACTTCCACCCCCGGGCCGAGGGGTCGAGCATTTCGGCGGCGGAGTAGATGAGGGCATTGCAGATGGCCGCGGCGACATTGCTGCCGCCCTTACGGCCCATCGCCACGATGGCGGGTACGCCGTGCTTTTCGCAGACGGCGAAGAGCCGCTCCTTGCTCTCCACCACGTTCACGAAGCCCACCGGCACACCAATGACCAGTGCGGGCCGCAGGCCGCTTTCGATTTGTTCTGCAATCGTCAGCAGAGCCGTGGGCGCGTTGCCGACGGCAAGGATGGCCCCGGGATGCTCCTGCGCTGCCTTTTTCATCGCTGCGACGGCCCGGGTGGTGCCAGCCTCTTTTGCGGCGGCGGCCACCTCGGGGTCAGCCATGTAGCAGCAGGCCGACCCGCCCAGCTTCGCCAGACCGGGCTTGGTGATGCCAGCCAACGCCATGTTTGTATCGGTCACGATGACGGCCCCGGCGTGGAGGGCCTTGACGGCCTGCTCCACCGCGCGGGGGGTAAAATGAAGATTCCGTGCATAGTCGAAGTCGGCGGTGGTGTGGATGACCCGCTTGACCACGGCTTCGTGCTCAGGCGGCGGGGTTAGGCCCATCATTTCCAGCTCTTCGGTGATGATGTGGAAGCTCGTCCGCTCAATGTCGGCGGGCAGATGATGCTGCGGCGTCAATATTCTATCCCCTTTCGTGCTTTTATCCCCTTCTGGTAGGGGTGGCGGTGGCATTTCATCTCGGTGGAGTAGTCGGCGGCGTCAAGCATCCACTGGGGCGGCGTGTGGGCCGTCAGGACGCACTCACACCCAGCAGGCCGCTCCAGAACGGCCTTTTTTAATAGATCGACGTCCACCATATCCAGCTCTTCTGCGCTCCCGGCTTCGTCCAGTATCAGCAGGTCGGCAGGCTGTGCTATGGCGGCGGCGAGGTTCTGGTTTTGCAGTTCCCGGGTCGCGGCCTTTTCCTCCGGCGTCATCTGAAAGACGAATTTCTGCCCGGCCTTGCCCCGGTAGATCTCCGCGCCAAGCTGGGCCAGAAGCGGTATCTCGCCGCTGTTCCCGCCCTTCAAAAACTGGACGATAATCACCCGCTTCCCGGACCCCAGCGCACGGAGCGCAAGACCCATAGCGGCGGTGGTCTTCCCCTTTCCGTCGCCCCAGTACAGATGCAAAAGTCCCTGTTCCATTCAGCGCCTCTCCATTCCCATCGCGGCATACACCGCGTCCATATCCAGCGCCCCGCGCACACCGTCGGCCAGGATGTCGAACTGCTGGCGGCGGTACTCTTCCATCGGGATGAGGGCCGCGTCGGAGGGGTCGATGCCCTTCCGGCGGCAGAGCCAGCCCGCCAGCGCCTCGGTCAGCGTGCCAGTGTCGAACAGACCGTGGAGGTAGGTGCCGAACACATTGCCCTGCACACAGCCTTCCCGGCCTCCGTCGGGGTAGTGGGCGAAGGGTTCGCCCTCAGCCTCGGTCACGCCGGTGTGTATCTCGTAGCCTTCCAGCTCTGCACCCGCAAAGGGGGCGGCGGCAACGGTCGCTTTGACCTGTACACGGCGCTTCTGCTCGCTGAACACGGTCCGGGTGGGCAGCAGACCCAGCCCCCGCAGAGTCTGCTGTCGGCCGCTCTCGCTGCCGGTGGGGTCGTCGAGGGTCTGGCCCAGCATCTGGTAGCCGCCGCAGACGCCCAGCACCGGCGTGCCTTTCGCGGCCAGCTTGAGCAGAGCCGTTTCCAGCCCGCACTGCCGCAGCCAGAGCAGGTCGTCCACCGTGTTTTTCGTCCCCGGCAGCAGGATGAGGTCGGGTGCGCCCAGCTCATGAGCGTTCGAAACATACCGCACACCCAGCATCGGGTGCTGTTCCAGCGGCATGAAGTCCGTAAAATTGGACAGATGCGGCAGACGGATGATCGCCGCATCCAGCGGCTTTTTGCCGTCCCGCATCTCGAGGCGCTGGCTCAGGGAGTCCTCGTCCTCGATGTCCACCTTCAGGTACGGTACGACGCCCACCACGGGCAGATGGGTCTTTTCTTCCAGCATCGAAAGGCCGGGGCGCAGAATTTCTACGTCTCCACGGAATTTATTGATGACGAGTCCCTTGATGCGCCGGCGTTCTTTTTCTTCCAGCAGCTCCACCGTGCCGTATAGCTGGGCGAACACGCCGCCCCGGTCGATGTCGCCCACCAGAAGCACCGGCGCGTCCACCATCTCGGCGAGGCCCATGTTCACGATGTCCTCGCTCTTGAGGTTGATCTCTGCCGGGCTGCCCGCGCCCTCGATGACAATGACGTCAGCCTCCTCGGCGAGGCTGTCATATGCCTTCAGGATGTCCGGCACCAGCTGCCGTTTCGTGCGGAAATACTCCGACGCTTTCATCTGGCCCCGCACCTCGCCGTTGACGATGACCTGACTGCCCACGTCACTGCTGGGCTTCAGGAGGATGGGGTTCATCCGCACGTCCGGCTCGACACCGGCGGCCTGCGCCTGCACCACCTGCGCCCGGCCCATCTCGAGGCCGTCTTTGGTGACGAAGCTGTTCAGAGCCATATTCTGGCTCTTGAACGGCACGGCGCGCAGGCCATCCTGCGCAAAAATGCGGCAGAGCGCCGCGCAGAGCAGACTTTTGCCTGCACCGCTCATCGTACCCTGCACCATGATGCATTTTGCCCTGCTCATCCCAGCACCTCTTTCATAAGTTCCAGCAGCCGGGCGTTCTCGGGGGCCGTGCGCACCGCCGTGCGGTACCACTCCGGCCCGAGGCCCGGATAATTCGCGCAGCTGCGCACCTGTGTTCCCAGCGGACGAAGCCTCTTGTTCAGGTCGGCGGGCGCACGGAAGAGCAAATAGTTCGCCTTTCCATCGATGACCCACAGGCCCAGCGCCCGCAGGCCCGCCGTCAGAACGGGCCGCTGCCGGGCGATAAGGGCGCGCACCTTGTCCACATAAGCGGTTTCTTTCAGGGCCGCGACGCCTGCCGCCTGCGCCAGACTGGACACGGCCCATGGCTGGCCCGCTGTCTGCATTTTTTCCAGAAGCGCTTCGTCGCCGCAGAGGCAGTAACCCAGCCGGACGCCGGCCATGCCGTAGAGCTTGGTGAAGGCTTTCAGGATGACGAGGTTCCCACTTTCCAGCAGAGGCTTCGCGGTCCACCCGTCGGCATCGGGCAGAAAGTCCAGAAAGCACTCATCTACGGCCAAAATCGTGTGGCACTCCTTGCACCGGCGCAGCAGCTTTTTCACCAGTTCGGGTGAGGCCAGCTGCCCCGTCGGGTTGTTCGGCTGGCAGAGGAACACCATGTCGATGCTCTCGTCCACGGCGTCCACGAGGGCGTCCGTCGGGGCGAAATCATTCGTTTCATCGAGGAAGAAGCGTTTCACTTCACACTCCACCGTATCCAATGCAGAGGCGTACTCGGCAAAAGTCGGGGCTGTCACCAGCGCCTTATGGGGCTTTACGGCCCAGACCAGCCGGAAGATGAGGTCCGCCGCGCCGTTGCCGCAGAGGATATGCTCCTGCGGCACACCCTCGGCCCGGCTCAGCGCCGCCCGCAGGGTGCGGCAGAGGGGGTCGGGGTAGCGGTCGGCCAGAGGCAGTACATCCCGGATGGCCTGCGCCACCCCTTCGGGCAGACCGAGTGGGCTGACGTTCGCCGAAAAATCCAGCGCGTCGCGGCCAAAGCGTTCGCGGTAGCCCATCCAGTCACCGCCGTGGACCAGTTGTTTCATCCCAAGAACCCCCGTATCGCACATCCAAACGCCAGCGCAAACCCGCTGGCTACATACATCATCCGATCTGCCCGCAGAATATCCTCCGGCTCGATGGGCCGCAGCGGATCGCCGATGGTGGGCTTCGGGTAATACTCGCCGAAATAGTAGGCCGGCCCGGCCAGCTGGACGCCCAGCGCGCCCGCGCAGGCGCTCTCAGTCTGGGCGCTGTTGGGGCTGGCGTGATTGCGGCGGTCCCGCCGCCAGATACGCCATGCGCCCTTGGCGTCATTGCGGGTGAACGCCGCCGCCATGATCCAGAGCAGCGCCGCCAGACGGCTCGGGATATAGTTCGCCACATCGTCCAGCTTTGCCGCCGCACGGCCAAAATAGAGATATTTTTCGTTCTTGTAGCCCAGCATACTGTCCATGGTGTTGATGGCCTTGTAGGTCAGGGCCAGCGGCGCACCGCCCAGCAGCATATAGAGCAGCGGCGCGATGACGCCGTCGCTGGCGTTTTCGGCCACCGTCTCCACCGACGCTTTGGTCACGCCCTCGGCAGTCAAGGCTTCCGTGTCGCGGCCCACGATGCGGCTCACAGCCTTCCGGGCGGCGGGCAGGCTGCCTTTTTTCAGCTCGGCATAGACATTCGTGCTCTCCTGCACCAGTCCCTTTGCGGCCAGCGCCTGCCCGCACCAGAACATCTGGACGGCCAGCCCCAGTAGCGGGTGAAGCATCGCCGCACCCCAGCAGACAAGGCCCGTGAGCAGCAGCGTCCCCACCGGCAGGCAGAACGCCAGCACCGCGCCGCCCAGCAGCTCGCCCTGCGGCGTTTTGGGCAGGCGGGCGCGGAGGAATTTTTCCAGCCGGGAGATGGCTTTGCCCATGTACACCACCGGGTGGGGCAGCCACGCCGGGTCGCCGAAAATGGCATCCAGCTCGAAGCCTCCCAGCACAGCCCAGGCGGTCATCATACGCCGGCCTCCGCGTCTTTCGTGTACTGCACGGTCTTCACGAGGTGGAGCTGGCGCTTCTCGGCCCAGTCGGCGGCATCCAGCACATAGCCGCCCGCGTTGGGGCCGCACCACGCATAATAATCGCGCCTGGGCAGGGCGTACCGCTCCATGGCCGCCATCTGGGTGCCGCCGTGGGCCAGGATGACCAGCAGCTCTTCGCCGTCGGCCAGCGCCTTGTCCACCAGAGCAGAGAAGGCGCTGCAGATGCGGTTCGAGAAGTCGTCCTTCCGCTCACCATCGGGGCATTTGCTCTCGCAGTTGGCCTGCACCCACGCCTGATAATCGGCGTCGTGCTCCATCTCGACGTAGTTTTTGCCCTCGAAACTGCCGAAGCACATCTCCTGCAGGTCCTTCACGACCACGAGCTCTGCCTCCGGGAAGAGCACCCGGGCCGTCTGGGCCGTCCGCTGCAGCGGGGTGATATAGACCACCTTCGGGTCGATGTCGGCCCGGCGCAGCTGGCTCAGGCCCTCCGCCGAGAGCGGGATGTCGCGCTGGCCCTGATAGCGCTTCTGGGCGTTGTATTCGGTCAGGCCGTGACGCAGCAGATAAATCAACATTGGGGTAATTCTCCTTTCAATACCGTCGGGATGCCGCAGAACATCTGCACCACGCAGTCGGCGCGCTCTGCCAGCAGGCAGGCCAGCCGTCCGGCGGCCTCCCGCCCGGCGCGCTCCTCAGCATCCATCGGGACAACACCGCCGCCGACCTCGGTGGCGATGACAATATCATATTCCGCCAGCTCCCGGGCCAGCGTTTCGAGCTGCTCCGGGGTCTGAGTCTCGGCGGCGGCGTCCTGCACATCGGCGATGATGCTGCCCCGGAAGTTCCGCGCAAAGGTGCGCTTGCCGCTGTAAAGCGGCCCTGTGATAAACATCATTTACAGCACTCCTCCCCACTGGCTGACGGCCAGCGCCGCCAGCATCCACAGCTCGGCCCGCTGTAAAAACCACCCGGCCAGGTCGCCGGTGATGCCGCCAAACTGCCTTTTGGCCACGAAATAATAGCGCCACAGCGCCAAAAGCGCCGCCGCCGCCAGCCCGCCGCCGCCCAGCGCCGTCAGCGCCAGGATGAGCAGAGCCGACAGGCCGCAGAGGAAGCGGCAGACGGTCTGCTTGTCGGCCGCTGTGGCAAAAGTATGGGCGAGGCCGGTGTCTTTCGCCAGCGGGAACGCCGCCACGGCAAAGCCCGACAGCGCCCGCTCCAGCACCAGCGCCAGCGTCCAGCACAGGCCCGCCCGGGGTGTGAACCGCACACTGCCGCAGAGGCCGAAGTAGGCCACAAAGTAGCAGCACAGCCGGATGACAGCGAAGGCCCCACAGTGGGAGTCTTTCAGAATTTCAAGCTTTTTTTCGCGGTCGCCGTAGCTCGAGAGGGCGTCCGAAGTGTCGGCGTAGCCGTCGAGATGGATGCCGCCGGTGACGGCCACCGGCACGAGGCAGAACGCCGCCGCCCGGGCCAGCTCCGGCAGGGGCAGGACGCCGCAGAGGCACCACAGCCCGCCGCACACCATCCCGATGAGGGGGAAGGCACACATGGCGTACCGCATATTTTTTTCGTTCCACTCGAACTGCGGCACCGGCAGGGCCGAAAACATCGCAAAGGCCACCGCGATGGTCTGCAAAACAGTCACAGCTTTTCTCCCCCTTTGTAGTACACCGGCAGGCCGCAGACCACCCGGCAGACGTTGTCCGCCCGGGCGGCGAAGGCGTTGTTCACCTGCGCCAGCGCCAGCAGATACTGGTCGGTGTCGCCTGCGTAGTCGGCACCGCCGCTGAACACCTCGTTCGATACGACGATAAGGTTATCACACCCGGCGGCGAGGCGTTCCAGCCCGGCCAAAACGGCCTCGGCGGTGTGCTTTCCTGCCCCGCCGGGGCTGTAAAGCTCGTTGGCGACGAGGTTGCCGAGGTCTTCCAGCAGGACGGTCCCCCGGCCCGGCAGAGCCAGACGGTCGAGGTGGAGCGGGCATTCCAGCGTTTCGAACTGCTTTTGCGCCCGCATTTTCCGGTGCTTTTCCACCCGGGCGGCGCACTCGGCATCCCAGACCTGCATGGTGGCGAGGTAATAGCGGGGCAGGCCGGTCTTGAGCACAAGGCTCTCGGCGTAGGCGCTTTTGCCGCTGGCCGCGCCGCCGAGCACCAGCGTCAGCATCCTTCGCCCTCCTGCGGCGTGTAGGCTTCGATGCCGCCCTCTTCAAAGGAATAACAGCCATTGTAGACGGCCAGCGCCATGTCCCACAGCGGGATGGCGGCCACCGCGCCGGTGCCTTCGCCCAGATGCAGGCCCGCCGTGATGAGGGCTTTTTTGTTCAGAGCGTCCAGCACCAGCTTTGCGGCCGGCTCGGTGGAGCAGTGGCTTGCAAAAACAGCCTTGGCCGCCGCCGGGCAGAGCCGGACAGCGCAGAGCGCCGCCACACAGCTGATGAAGCCGTCGGCCAGCACCGGCACACCTTCCAGCGCCCCGCCGAGGAAGACGCCGCAGAGTCCGGCAATATCGAAACCGCCCAGCTTTGCCAGCACGTCCAGTGCATCGGCAGAGTCGGGCTGATTTTTTGCGATGCCGCGATGGATGGCGTCGATCTTCTGGGCAAGTCCCTCGTCCGAAAGGCCCGCGCCCCGGCCCGTCATCACTTCGACGGGCTGGCCCAGCAGCACAGCGGCCACGGCGCTGGATGTCGTGGTGTTGCCGATGCCCATCTCACCGGTAGCCAGCAGGCCGACGCCCGCTTTCTTCTGCTCCTGCACCAGCCAGATGCCCCTGCCGATGGCCTCCACAGCTTCAGCCCTGCTCATAGCCGGGCCGAGGGTGAAGTCCGCTGTGCCGGGGGCGATGCGGCAGTCGAGGACGCCCGGGACCGGGTCGCCCGCGATGCCCATATCCACCGGCACCACCTCGCACCGGGCGGTCTGTGCCATCCGGCAGACGCTGGTGCGGCGGACGGCAAGGTTCTCAGCCACGGCGCGGGTCACGCTGCTGTCGGTCTGGCTGACGCCCTGGGCCACCACACCGTTATCGGCGCAGAGCACCAGCACCGCCCGGCGGGAAATATCCAGCTTTGCGCTGCCGGTGAGGGCGGCGGCGTCCTCGATGGTCGTTTCCAATTCGCCCAGCCCGCCCAGCGGCTTTGCAAGGCTGGCCCAGTGGGCGTGCGCCGCCGCCCGGGCGGCTTCGTCCGGCGGCGTGATGGCCGCACAGAGGGCGGCCAGTTCTTTCTCAGTCATGATCTCTCCTGTAATTTTCAGCCGCGGCGGCAAAGCGCTGCGGCAGGGGCGTACCCGCCCAGTACAAATGCGGGAAGCCCGCATAGAAATGCTCGTTTACAGATCCGCACCGCCACTCTGCGCCGCCCACCGGCTTTTTTGCCGCGAGAGCCGCGCCGTTGGCGGTGGAATCCCAGTGGTGGAATTCGTGGATGGGAAAGCTCTCCCCGGCCCGGAAGAGCATACTGTCCGAGTCTGCGCTCAGCGCGGCGTAGCCGAAGCGGACGAGACGTCCGGCATCTTTTGCTTCGCCCGGCAGAACGCCCACCATCGGCCAGCTCTGCCCCTCGGCGTCCGTAAGGCTCTGCCCCAGATAGAGGAAGCCCCCGCACTCGGCCGCTGTGGGCAGACCGGACTCGATTTTTTGCTTTATCTCGCGCAGAAGCAAGGTATTTCCACTTAATTCTTTTGCGTGAAGTTCCGGGTAGCCGCCGGGCAGATACAGCCCGCCGATGTTTTCCGGCAGAGCCGTGTCGCGGAGGGGGCTGAAAAAGACCACCTCTGCCCCGGCGTCCCGGAAGGCTTCCAGCGTCTCGGCGTAGGCGAAGCAGAACGCCTCGTCCTGCGCCACAGCGATGCGGACGCGGGCCGGAGGCGTCTCCGGCTGCACCGGCAGGACGGGCGGCTCCTTTTCGCAGAGGGCCAGCAGGCGGGGCCAGTCGATGTGCTCCTCCGCCGCGTCGGCCAAAAGGGCCAGCTTCTGCTGTAAATTTTCCACTTCCGCCGCCGTGTAGAGGCCCAGATGGCGGGAACCGATGACGGCCTCCGGGAGTTTCGGCAGAAAGCCCAGCACCGGCAGACCCGTCTCTTTTTCCAGCATCGGGGCCAGCAGAGCGTGCATCCGTGCCGTACAGTTGTTCAGCAGGATGCCTGCGATGTGGCTGGGAGCGCGGAAGCTGTCGAGTCCCTTCAACTCTGCGGCCAGCGTCAGGCTCTGACCTTTCGGCTCCACCACCAGCAGCACCGGCAGGTCCAGTGTGTCGGCCAGATGCCACGCGCTGGCTCTGTCGCTGACGCCCCCGAGGCCGTCGTAAAAGCCCATAGCCCCCTCGCACACCGCCGCACCGTGTCCGGCGGCACCCTTCGCGTAGAGGGTGCGCACCGTCTCGGGCGCAGAGAAAAAGAGGTCGAGGTTGCGGCTCTCCACCCCCAGCACGGCCCGGTGGAACATAGGGTCGATGTAGTCCGGCCCGCTCTTGAAGGCGCAGGGCGCACAGCCCCGCCGCTTCAGCGCCATGAGCAGGGCGCAGGTCATGGTGGTCTTGCCGCTGCCCGAGCGGGGCGCCGCCAGCAGAAACTGTATCATGTCATTCTCCTGTGATGAGATAGATGGGGTTCTGGGCCATCATAAGGTGCAGTCCGCCCACGGCCCTGGCCCGGCTGACGGCGATCTGGCTCACCTGCACGGTCCGGCCTTTGGCCGTCAGCGCGGCCACCGCCGCCGAAAGGGTCTCGAGGGCGATGGCCGACACACAGATACGGGCGTCGGGGTTCTTATCCAGCGCGGCGTCCACGATGGCGGCAAGGCTGCCCTTGCTGCCGCCGATGAAGACAGCGTCCGGAGCGGGCAGGTCCGAAAGGGCGGCGGGGGCAAGCCCCTCCACGAGGACGAGGTTCCGGGTCCTGAATTTTTCGCGGTTGGCTTTGATGAGCACACATCCCTCCGGCCTGCACTCCACCGCGTACACCCGGCCTCGGGGCGCAGCCAATGCCAGCTCCACGCTGACGCTTCCCGTCCCGGCCCCCACGTCCCACAGGATGTCTTCCGGGCGGACGGCCAGCTTCGCCAGCACAGCGGCCCGGACTTCCTGCTTGGTCATGGGAACGTCGCCCCGCTCGAAGGCTTCGTCCGGCAGGCCCGGAGCGCGGCGGAGCAGCACCTCCGCCGCCTCCACGAGAAGGACGCTCAGGCTGTTGAAGCGGCCTGCGGCCAGCTCTTTGACGCTGCCGCGGAAGATCTTCTCTTCCGGCGTGCCGAGGCACTGGCCCACGACGGCCTGCACGTCCCCGAAGCCCTCTGCCGCCAGCTGGGCGCAGAGGGTGGCGGGGTCTTCGCTGCCGCCGGTGAGGAAGAAGGTGGGTCTGCCCTGCATACACTCGGCCACCGGGTCACAGGTGCGGCCATGGGCCGAAACAAGGTTCCACCCCTGCCACGGACGGCCCAGCGCCGCCGCCAGCAGCTGGATGCTGGAAAGGCCGGGCAGCACCCGGGCGCGGACGCCGAGGGCCTCCAGCTTTTCCATCATGGAGGACGCGCCGGAGTAAAAGCCGGTGTCGCCGCTGTAGACCAGCACGGCGTTCTCTGCGCCGGAAGTCTGCAGCAGCTCTGCCACCTCGTCGGGGCGGTAGGCGGCGGCGCGGTTCTCGGTGCAGCCGGCAGGCAGAACTGCCAGCAGACGCCGTGCGCCCAGGATGAGGTCGGCCTGCCGCAGTGCGGCCAGGCCCTGAAGGGTCAGGTTCTCCGGCTGGCCGGAGCCCATGCCGATAAGTGTCACGTTCATCTTATCATCTCCTTGCAGCGTTTCAACACCTCGGAAGCCGTCTCGCCCTGCTCGGGCGGGCGGCGGATGACCACCAGCTGCGCCCCGGCGGCAGAGGCGGCGGCGGCTTTTTCGTCGAAGCCTCCGGCTGCGCCGCCGTCCTTTGTGACGAGCCAGCGGATATGGAACTGCTCCATCATGGCCTGATTGAGGGCAAAGCTGAAGGGACCCTGCATGGCGATGATGTTGCGGTGGGGGATGTTCGCCGCCTCGCAGGCCGCGATGCTTTCCAGCGTGGGCAGGACGCGGGGGTAGAGCCGCTCGGGCGGGATGGCCGCGAACTGCGCCAGCTCTTTGGCCCCGGTGGCCAGCAGAAGATTCCCCTCTTCTGCAGCCAGCGCTTCTGCCGCCTGCTTTGCGCTCTCAAAGACGAGACAGTTTTCCGACAGCGGACTGGCCGGACGCAGCAGGCGGAGGTATTCCACCCCGGCCTTCTCTGCCGCTGCTTTGATGTTTTTGGTTGCCTCCACCGCATAGGGGTGGGTGGCGTCGATGCAGAGGGCGGCATCCCCCAAGAGCGCAGCCATCTCATCGGGCAGGAGCCGCCCGCACCGGACGGTGACGCCGGGGGTGCTCCCCTGCTCTTCCTGTCCCAGCGGGGTGGCCACGCTGACGGTGACTTCGATGCCCAGTGCCGCCAGCTGGCGGGAAAGCTCCCGCCCCTCGGTGGTGCCGCTGAAAACGACGATGTTCATCGGCGGTACCCCCGAGGCGTGACCATCCGCCCGCTCAGTGCGCGGGTGGCGGCGTTGCCCACAAAGACGGTGGTGAACATATCCACCTCGGTATCCCGGAGCTGGCTGAGGGGCAGGATGTGCTTTTCCTGCCCTTCCCGGCCGATGTTCCGCACAGAACCGCAGAGGGTGTCCGGGGCTTTGCCGTTCGCCAGCAGGACGTCCACGGCCCGGCGCAGATAGTCCGGGCGGCCCTTGGACGAAGGATTGTACAGCGCCAGTGCGAAATCGCCCTGGGCGGCGCAGACCAGACGCTTTTCGATGACCTCCCACGGCGTGAGACGGTCCGACAGCGAGATGACGCAGAAATCGTGGGCCAGCGGCGCACCCAGCACCGCCCCGCCGCTGAGGGCGGCGGTCAGGCCGGGGACGACCTCCACATTGACATCCGGGTACTCTTCGGCCAGCTCCAGCAGCGGGCTGGCCATGCCGTAGACCCCGGCGTCGCCGGAGCAGACCAGCGCCACGTCCCGACCCGCCCGGGCGGTGTCCAGCGCCCAGCGGCAGCGGTCGATCTCCCGGGTCATGCCGGTGGTGTAGCACTCTTTTTCCGGGTAGAGGGGGCGCACAAGGTCGATGTAGACCGTATAGCCGCACAACACCTCGGCCTGCTGCAAGGCGCTCTGCGCCTGCACGGTCAGAAACTGTCCGCCGCCGGGGCCAAGCCCCACGACGAACACGGTCTTTTTACTCTCACTCATTGCTCTGTTCTCCAATCGGGTGCAAAGGGGCGGACGGCCAGCGCCAGCGTCACGCCGCCGCCTGCCGTTTTGGGCAGAAGGAGCGTCCCGCCCGAGGCTTTTACCGCCGAGCGCTCACAGACGTTGTCCACGCCGGTGACACTTGCCACAAAGGCCGACGGGGTGAACTGTCCCGGCACGGCCCGCAGTTCGTCGGCCGGATAGAACGTGATGGACCAGCCGTGGGCTTTGCAAAACTCTGCAAGCCCCGGCTCATCTTTTTTCAGGTCGATGCTGGCGGCTGCGCAGGCCGCCGCCGGGCTGAGACCGGACGCGGCACAGAACGCTGCAAAGGCTTCTTCCAGCTGCTGGGCCGTCGTGCCGCGGCGGCACCCCACCCCCAGCACCCCGATGCGGGGTACGAGGTGGAGCGCCTCGCCCTGCGGTGTGAGGGTCAGGGCGAAGTCGGCGGCTTCGGGTGCGTCAGTTTTTTCCACGCCGGCGGGGGACTCCCCCGCCACCGGCCACGGCGACCAGTACCGGACAGTCTGCCCGGCCAGCAGGGCGCCGCTGACGCGCTTGATGCGCTCCGGTTCAAGGACAGCGCAGTTCTGGGCCTTGGCCCAGAGGTCCACGGCGAAGAGACCGTTGACGTCGGTGGCCGTCGTGATGACCGGCACCGCGCCGCACGCTTTTGCCAGCGCCCGGGCCAGCGCGTTGGCACCGCCCAGATGGCCCGACAGGAGCGGCACGGCGAAGTTCCCGCCCTCGTCCACGACCACCACCGCCGGGTCGGCGGCCTTGCTCCTGCAGTGGGGCGCGATGGCCCGCACCGCGATGCCCACAGCTCCCACAAAAATCAGGGCCTCATTCTGTGCAAAATGCTCCGCCGTCCAGCCTTTCAGGGTCATGTCTCCGCCGCAGCGGCTCACGCTGCCGGGCAGAGCTTCCGCCAGCCGATGGGCCAGCGCCTCGCCCTTTGCGGTGAAGGCCAGATATGCCCGGCTCACTGCCCGGCCTCCGTCCCCTGCCGGAACTCGGTGGTAAAGGCGGGATCGTAGAGCTTGCTGCGCTCGTAGTTTTCGCCCAGAAAGTCGCCCACGACGATGAGGGCGGTCTTGGTGATGCCGTTTTTGCGGGTCTCCTCGGCCAGTGTGGAGACGGTGCAGCGCACCACCTTCTGCTCGGGCCAGGTGGCCTTATAGACCACAGCGGCAGGGGTATCGGGGCGGTAGCCGCCGCTCTCGAGAAGGGCCTGCCGGACTTTGTCCACCAGCCCGATGGAGAGGAAGATGACCATGGTAGCCCCGTGAGCGGCCAGCTTTTCCAGCTGTTCGGCCTCAGGGACAGGAGTGCGGCCCTCCATCCGGGTGATGATGACGGTCTGGCTGACGTTGGGCAGGGTGTACTCGGCACAGAGTGCCGCCGCCGCGCCGCAGAAGCTGGACACGCCCGGGGTGTCGTCATAAGGAATGCCGTCGGCGTCCAGTGCGTCCATCTGCTCCCGGATGGCCCCGTAGAGGCAGGGGTCGCCGGTGTGGAGGCGGACCGTGGTTCCGCCGGCCTTTTCGGCGGCGCGGATGGTGTCCAGCACCTGTTCCAGCGTCATTTCCGCGCTGTTGTAGATGGCACAGCCGGGCTTCGCCAGCCCCAGCAGGGCCGGGTTGACGAGACTGCCCGCGTAGATGATGCAGTCGGCATCGGCCAGCAGGGCCGCGCCCCGCCGGGTGATGAGGTCGGGCGCACCCGGCCCGGCTCCTACAAAATGGACCATATCTTACCCCTCCTTCACCAAAATCGTTGCGAAATAGCCCGCCGACCGGACCGGGTCATAATCGGCCAGGTCGGGCCAGACCTCCTCGTTCGGCAGGCCGCAGTTACAGACCATCGCGCTCCGGCTCAGAAGCCCGGCGTCGGCCAGCGCGGCCAGCGTCTCGGGCAGCTGACGGCCCGATTTCATCAGCACTTTTGCGCCCGGTGCGGCCAGCACCTCAGCGGCGCAGCGCCCCGGGGCGATGGTCAGCGGCTGCTCCATGCCGCCCGTCAGGGACTGGCCCAGCCGGGCCGCAGCGGCGCAGAAGCTCGTCACGCCGGGGAGCATCACGGTCTTGCAGCCCTCGGCCTCCAAGATCTCCTGCAAGTAGCCGAAGGTGGCGTAGACGGACACATCGCCGAGGTTGAGCATGGCGACATCCTGCCCGGCGTCGAGATATTCTTTCACGGCCCGGGCCGCCTCGATGTGGGCGGCTTTCTGCACCGCCGGGTCAAGGCTCATGGCGAAGCGCAGCGGCAGGATGGTCTTGCCGCTCAGATCCACCGCACCTTTTGCGATGTCCAGCGCCAGCATCCCGCCCTTCGGGGTCTGGGGCGCGGCGATGACCGGACAGTTTTCGAGGCGGCGGACAGCCTGCAGGGTCATGAGCTCGGGGTCGCCCGGGCCGACGCTGACGCCGTAAAAAGTGCCTATCCGTTTTTCCATTCGTCCAGCAGCTCCTTTGCAGTTCTGGTCTGGCCCAGCGGGCCATATTGATTCGAGAAGAGCACCGCGCCCACCCGGAACGCCCCGGCGGCGCGGCGGTCGAGGTGGAGCTGGATGGCGTCCAGCAGACTGGACAGCACCGGTTCTCTCATCTCTGCTCCGTCTAATATCTCCATGCAGGCGTCGGTGGTGGCCGCGTTCATCAGGGCCGCGCAGACGTCCCGGGACACGCCGCAGAGAGCGGCGTGGGCGCAGAGCAGCTCGGTGCGGCAGTCGGCTGTGCGGGAGTGGGTGTTCATGACGCCGCCCGCCAGCTTGACCAGCTTGCCGATGTGGCCCACCAGCACCACCTCTTCGAAGTGGGATGCCGCCGCCATATCCATCGTATCCCCGATGAAGTTCGAGGTCTTGACCACCGGGATATTCTTTAGGGCGGGCATCTTCTCATGGAGATAGTCGAGGCCGTAGTTGCCCGGGGCAAGGATGAGCCGCCGGGGGCTTCCGGCCCGAAGCGCCGCCTGCCCCATTTCCAGCTGGATGGTGTCGAGGATGGCCTGCTGGCTCATGGGCTCGACGATGCCGCTGGTGCCGAGGACGCTGAGGCCCCCTTCCACGCCCATATGGGGGTTGAAGGTGCGCTTCGCCGTTTCGGCCCCGCCTTCGATGGAGATGGTGACATCGAAGCCGCCCGCGTACCCGGCAGATTCGGCCTCTTTTTCCAGCACTTCCTTTATCATGGCCCGGGGAACGTGGTTGATGGCAGCTTCGCCCACGGGCTGGTCGAGACCGGGCTTTGTTACCCGGCCCACGCCCTCACCGCCGTGGATGCGCACCTCGCCGGACAGCTCGGGCCGGAGGGTGACACTGGCGATGACCGGCAGACCGGTGGTCACGTCCACATCGTCGCCGCCGTCCTTCCGAATGGCGCACTCGGCCCCCTCGCCGGACAGGCGGCAGAAGATAGGCTCTACCTCCACCACGATGCCCTTCGGGGTGCGGAGGGCCACCGTCTCGGGGGTGCGGCCGGTGAGCAGCAACCGTGCCGCGCCCGCCGCGCCCAGCGCCGCGCAGGTGCCGGTGGTATAGCCGCAGCGCAGGAGCTTCTGGCCGCTGCGGACGTAGTGCTCAAAGAGCGGGCGCTTTTCCTCCGGCACTTTTTCTTCGCCGTAGAGGAATGCGTACTGCTCATCGGTCAGAGCATAAATTTTGCAGATGTTTTCCCGGGCAAAGGCCTTTTCCGGCGTCATGACGTCCGAGACGCCCGCCGCCGAGACGCAGACGACCTTGTCGGAAACTTTCTGCGCCAGCTCCAGCTCGTGGAGGCTCAGGATGACGGCCATCTTCTTGTCGCGGGCGAGGCTTTTCAGGATGGCCAGCAATTCAGCCTTTCCCTTGATGTCGAGGAAAGACGTAGGCTCGTCCAATAATATCAGCTCCGGCTGCTGGCAGATGGCCCGAGCCAGCAGGACGCGCTGGCGCTGGCCGTCGCTGATGCGGTTGAAGTCCCGGCCCGCCAGCGCCTCGGCCCCCACGAGAGCCAGCGCGGCATGGACCTGGCGCTTATCTTCTGCCGAGAGGACACCCAGCCGCCCCGTGTAGGGGTAGCGCCCGGCGGACGCCATCTCGAAGCAGTTAATCAGCTCGGTGCGGCGGGTGTGAGGCACCATCAGGGCCATTTTGCGGGCGCGCTCCGGGCCGGAGCAGTCCTCGAGATTTTTGCCGTCCAGCAGCACAGCGCCCCCCTGGGGGGCCAGCTGCGCTGCCAGCGTCTTGAGCAGGGTGGATTTTCCCGCGCCGTTGGGGCCGATGAGGGTGAGGATGGTCCCCTTCCCGACGCCGAGTCCGATGTGCTCCATCAGGGGCGTTTTGCCGTAGCCGATGGCAAGATCCTCGGCGCGGCAGTAGAATTTCGGATCGCTCATTCCCGGCCCTCCTGTGTCTGGCGGCGCACCAGCAGCCAGATGACCACCGGCGCACCGAAAACTGCCGTCACCGAGCTGATGGACAGCTCAGTGGGCGCGAACAGGCTGCGGGCGATGAGGTCGCAGAGCAGACAGAACGCTGCCCCGCCCAGACAGCAGCCCGGCAGGACATAAAGGGGCTTTGCGCTGCCCAGCAGGTTCTTGACCAGATGCGGCACCGCGATGCCCACAAAGGAGATGGGGCCTGCAAAGGCCGTCACGCAGGCAGAAAGCAGGCTGGAAAGCAGCACGAGGGCCGTCGAGAAGGCCCGCACCGGTACGCCGACGCTCCTGGCGTAGCTCTCGCCCATCTGGTAGGCCGCCATGGGCTTCGAGAGCAGGAACGCCGCCGCCAGCGCGGGCAGCACCACGCAGGCCGCTGCACCCACGTTGGCCCAGGTCATGCCGGAAAAGCTGCCCATCGACCAGTTGTGGAGATTGACGATGTTGGAGTCCTGAGCGAAAGTCACTACGATGTCGGTGACAGCCGAGCAGATATAACCGATCATGATGCCGCAGATGACGAGGATGCTCATCCGCGGCACCCGCCGGGCCACCACCAGCACAAAGGCCATAGCCGCCATCGAGCCTGCAAAGGCGGCGATGATGAGGGTGGCCGAGCTGGTGAGCAGCCCCCGCTGTAAAAACACCACCATCGTCAGGGCCACTGCCAGCTTTGCGCCGCTGGACACGCCCATGACGAAGGGGCCGGCGATGGGGTTGGCGAAGAAGGTCTGCAGGAGGTAGCCCGCCGCCGAGAGGGCCGCGCCCAGCAGCACGACCATGACCGCCCGGGGCAGACGGAGCTGGAGCACGATGCCCACGGCCAGCGCATCTTCGCCCCGGCCCAGCAGAGCCGCCGCCACCGCGCCGGGCGTCAGGGACACACTGCCCCAGAACAGGTTGAGTGCAAACAGCACCGCGACCCCCGCCGTGAGGGCGAGGTACGCGAGGCTGAGGCGGCGGGTGGTGGTCATGACAAAGCTCCTTTTATACGATGCGCTGTAAGAAACGGAGGGACGCCGGGTCGGGCGAGCCCTCGGTGAAGACGAGGTTCATATCCGAGATGAGGTCAGCCAGCTCCATGCTCTGCTGGAAGAGGCTCTGGGCCGTACACCAGCAGTCGCCGGACTGGACGGCCTTGAAATCTGCCAGCATCGGGCATTTTTCGATGAGCTGGTCACGGGTCTCCATCACGCCCTCGATGGTGCTGTTGTAGATGAGGACGTCGGCGTCCCTGGCCCGGGCGTAGAACGTCTCCAGCGGCAGTTTGATGGTGGACTGGGCCGACGTCTCCCCCTCGAGGTCGTCGAAGATGTAGACGCCGCCGGCCATCCCCACCATCTGGGCCACATAGTCGCTGGTGCGGCGGACGGTGATGAGGTTATTTGTGGTGATGGAGAAGAAGGCCGCGGTCTTGCCGGTGTTCTCCTGCTCGAGGATAGGGGTCACCTGCTCCACCTTCTGGCGAAAGACCTCTTCCGCCATCTCAGTCTTATTCAGCAGGATGCCGTAGAGCTTGAGCCACTCCATCCTGGCCAGCGGGCCGCTCTCGTAACTCGAGCGCTCCACGAGGACCGGCACGCCGAACTTTTCCAGCTGCTCCTTGACCTCGGGGTCGTGGAGCACCATGGTGTTCTCGATGGCGAGGGTGCAGCCGGCGGCAAGGATACGCTCATAGTCCGGGGCGCTGTACTTGCCCGCGTAGGCGATGCGGCCCTCCTGCATGGCCTGTTTGGCCTCTTCCACATACCAGCCCTCGGCCTTCGTGCCGGAGAGGGCGATGCTGTCCAGGGCGTCCAGATGGACGAAGAGGTCCATCACCGAAGTGGAGACAAGATAAATATGATCCAGCGGCCGGCGCAGCACCACGACATCTTCGGGCAGGTCGTCCACCTCGGCGGCCCCTTCAGGGACGACGAGGAACCGCCCGGCGTCCGGGATGTCGATCATCACATAGCCGCCCTCATAGCAGTCGGCGGAAAACTGGGTGGCATAGTCCAGCGGATAGCTGTGGTCGAACACGAGGGATGCTGTATTGGCCGGGGCGGTCTTGTGCTGCCCGCAGCCAGCAAGGGCAAGGGCGGCGGCAGGCAGGGCTTTCAGGAAATTGCGGCGCTTCATCGTTACTTTGCCTCGATCAGGGATGCAGAGGCGAAGGTCAGCGTATACTCGATCTCATGCGGGGTGCTCATGGCGACGGTATTGCCCACCACATCCAGCGGGGTGTCGAGAGCCGCGACGGGGATCTCGAAGGTAGAGTTGCCCTCGGTGTTGGTGGGCAGATACTTTTCGCCATCCACCAGCATATAGTCGTAGTTGGGGCTGGACCAGACGATGGTGGCGGTCATCCTGCCGTCGGCCACGGTCAGGGCCGCAGGGCTTTCCACGGTGGCGCGGCCAGAGCCGCCCTCGAGGGTCACGTCACAGGTGTAGGTGCCGTCGGCAGGTGCTTCCGCCGCAGCAGGCTGGGCGTTGGCGACACGGACGGTATGGTCGTACCACTTGCCCTTGGAGCCGAGGATGGCCAGCTGGAAGTCCTCGTCCAGAGCCTTCACCGGGATGTCGAAACCGTAGACCTCATCGGACAGGCCGTCGGAGTAGGTGACGGTGTCGGTGGTGGGCTGGAGCCAGTCGCCCTCGTGGGCCTCGGCGTCAGCGGCCATGCCGACGTAGAGGTTGACGATCTTCTTGGAGACGAGGCTGACGTGGAAGGTCATCTGACCGTCCTTCACAGTCAGGGTCCCCTTGCCGTCATTGGCCTCGTTGGCATGGAACATGGAGCTGTCGGTGTCAAAGTCGGCGGTGTAGACGCCGTCGGGCAGAGCAGCCTCTGCTGCCGGTTCGGAAGCTGCCTCGCTCACGGCAGAGGAAGCCGCAGCCTCGGAGGAAGCGGCAGAGCTGGCCGGGGTGCCGGATGCGCCGCAGCCGGTGAGTGCGCCAACCAGCATTGCACCGGCCAGCAGAAGAGCGAATTTATTGTTCAGTTTCATGATGATATACCTCGATGTGTCTATTTTACAGAAAAGATTATAACACGCAATGGCCTGAATTCAAAGCAGACGGAAAAGAAATTGCCCGAAAAGGCACTCCTTTCCGGGCAATCATAGAATCAGAATCAACCGTTCAGGGAATCGACAGCGGCCTTGGTGTGTGCGACGTAGAGCTGCTGGATGTCAGCAATCTCGCCCAGACCGGCGATCTGGCAATCGACAGAGTCGAATTCGCCGGATGCCTCGAACTGGCTCTTCCAGGAATCCTCGTCGTCGCCAGCCATATCGTTGTTGGCGTGGTCACCTGCAACGACCATCAGGGGACGCAGGACGACCTTGGTGTAACCGGCGGCCTTGACAGCTTCGATGACGTTCTCGCAGGCAGTCTCCTCAGGCTCGCCCTCGACGGTGCCGATGAAGACATTCTTGTAGCCCAGAGCGTTCATCTGAGCCTGCATCTGGCTGTAGCTCACCTTTGCGGTGTGGGAGGTACCGTGGCCCATGAAGACGAAGGCGGTGCCGTCCGCAGCAGCGGCGTCCAGACTGTCGAAACCGGCGGTCTTGACGGCCTCAGCGGTGATGGCCTTGGCGACAGCCTCCTTGTCGGCGTTGATGACGGTGGCATCGCTGCCCACCTCGCCCAGCAGAGGCTCGGCGATGGCGACGGACTCGAACTTATCGCGGTAGCTGTCCACCATCTCCATCATCTCGTCGTACTCAGCGCCATGCATCAGATGGGTGGGCTGGACGACCAGATTCTTCACGCCGTTGGCAACAGCGCGCTCCATGGCCTGCTCCATGTTGTCGATCTTCTCGCCGTCACGGGCCTGAACATGGTTGATGATGATCTGTGCGGTGAAGGCGCGGCGGACAGACCAGTCGGGGTATGCGGCCTGGATGGCGTCCTCGATGCCCTTGATGTCCGCTGCGCGGCTGTCGTTGAACGAGGTTCCGAAGCTGACGACCAGGATCTCGTTGTCGCCGATGTTGTCCTGGTTGCGGGCGTCGTCCTTAGAGGCGTCGCCGGTGTCGCGGCCAAAGTACTCGGGGCTTGCCTCTTCGCCCTCGACCATCTCCTTCTGAGCGTCGGTCAGAGCATCCCATGCTGCCTTTGCAGCCTCACACTGAGCGTCGGTGTTCTCGTTGCGCTCCTGCACATAGATGGCGTCGATGAGGTCTGCTACGTTCTTTGCTGCCATTTCATCAGCCTCCTCGCTGCTTACTTCGCTGGCGGCGGCGGAGCTTGCGGCGGTGCTGCCGGCGGCAGTGGAAGAAGATGCACCGCAGCCGGTGAGGACACCGGCACACAGGGCCAGTGCGGCGGCAGCGGCGGTGACGCGCTGCCAGTTCTTGTTGGTTGCCTTACGCATTGTTTGAGTCCTTTCTGTTTGTGTGGAATGTACTTTTCCGATAGAAAGGGTACGAAACGGGGGTCAGCTCAAACGAAAAAAGAGCCTTTTCACCGCGCGGAAGGCACAGCAAAAAGACCCTTTGAACTTTCGGGCTTTTTGGTACGACCAATTCCTCGTGATCCGGAGCCGGACGCTCCTGTACCAACAGCGGGCAGGTTTCCTGACTGAAAGCTCACCGCCCGCTGCCGCCTTCCCAGAGGCAAAGCCTCCAGTGACCGGCGCTGAGCGCCAAGGCAGCGGACTCCCTTATCACAGTGACGAGATCGCGCGGGACTCGCACCCGCTTCCCTTTTACCCTCCCGACCGGGGACGAGACCCCGGCGGCAGGCACCTGCTGTTTTCTATTCAGACGAGGTGAAGTATACCACACTCCGCCCTAAAATGCAATATCTCAGCCCTCCTGCGGCACGGTCCAGACCATGCCCAGCGCTTCGAGCTTTGCGATGCGCTCCGCCGTCAGCTTTTTCTCGGCACAGGCGTAGTTTTCGCGCATCCGGCGGACCCAGTCGCCGAGGCAGAAGCCGTCTTCGGTCTTATAGTTCACCGGCACCAGCAGGTCGCCGTGGGCGGCGCGGTACTCTTCGGCGCGGCGGAACGCCCCGGCCCACTTGGCCTCCCGGGCGTCCCACTGCATCCCGATGGCGTCCAGCAGAGCGATATGCTCCGGCGTCACCTGAAACGAGCCGGGCCGGGCCTTGCGGGCAGCCCGGAGGTTCGAGATCCAGACGCCCAGACGGAAGCCGTTCTCGTCCACGTATCCGGCAGGCACGAGGAGGCTGCCCTTCTTCTCGGCGTAGAGCCTGGCGCTCTGGTAGTTATCCAGCCAGTTCTGCTCCCGCACACTGCACGCGGGCGGCACCGGGGCGCTGAGGCGTCGGCCTTTTTCGCCCTTGAACAGCTCTTTCAGGGCCGCGCGGCGCTTGGCGGAAAGCTTTTTGCCCTCCCGCAGCATCTGCTTCTGACGGGACAGCCAGCTGCCCAGCCAGATGCCGTCCTCCGTCCGGTACTGGGCCGGAACGGCCAGACTGCCGTGCTCCTTTTTGTATTCCACGGCCAGCTCGTAGCGGTGCTGCCACGAGTCGGTCTTTTCCCAGTTCATGCCCAGCTCGTCCAGCAGAGCTTTCCGCTCCAGCGTCACCCGGGCGCTGCTGCGCTCGGGGTTCTGCCATGCGTACCGCTGGCGGGACACCCACTTGCCCAGCAGGATGCCGTCTTCGTCGATGTACTCGGTGGGAACGTCGAGGTTCCCGTGGGCGGCGTGGTACTTCACGGCGGCCTCGTAGGCGGTCTGCCACTTGCGGTCGTTCCGGTTCGTCCAGTCCACTCCCAGCGCTTCCAGCTTTTCGATCTGGGCGTCGGTCAGCACACCTTCTTTATAAGCGGCACGCTGACTGCCCAGCCAGACGCCCAGCGCCATGCCGTCCGGCGTGACATACTTGACGGGAATTTCCAGCGTGTGGTTTTCCAGATAATACTGGACGGCGGCGGCATAGCTCTTCTCCCAGAGGATGCTGCCGGTGTCCCACACCATGCCCAGTGCCTCGAGGCGTTCGACGCGGTCTGACGTCAGGTTCCCGCTCAGATAGCGCTGGCGGTTGTAGACGATCCACTCGCCCAGTGCAAAGCCGTCCTTATCCTTATAATGGACCGGCACCAGCAGGTCGCTGTGGCAGCCGCGGTACCGCCGGGCCGAAGCACAGCCGTTCTCCCACGCCAGCTCGAGCCGCTTTTTCCAGTTCATGCCGATTTTGTCCAGCCGGGCGGCCTGCGCGGCGGTAAGGCGTCCCTTTTTCTTTCCGGCCCGGACAAGGCGCTGGTTTTCCAGCCAGCGGCCCACGGCCACGCCCCCGAAGCTGTAGGAGCGAGGCACGTCCAGCGTCTTTCCCTCTGCCGTCATCTGCTTTGCGGCGGCATAATAGCGCTCCCAGTCGGAGTCCAGCGCGCGGCGGAGCTGCCGGTAAGCCCGGCGGCAGGCAGAAAGGGGCTCTTCCAGCGGGAAGGCTTCTGCCCCCGCCGCGCTGCACTCCTTCCGCAGCTGCTGCACACAGGTCAGCGCCTCAAAGGCCGCGCTCAGCTCTGCCACCGGCACACTGCCGCAGGCCGCAAGGGCGCGGGCCAGCATCTGCCGGTATGTGGTCGGTCCAGCGCTGCGGCGCACCAGCACCACGCCCGAGATCCCGGCCAGAGGAACCTGCACCGCCGGGCCGTTGGCACAGACCAGCAGCCGGAGGGTGGCCGCTTCATCGGCCGCAAAGCTTTCTGCATCCTTATAAATATGTGTTCCTGCACCAAACAGCTTCTCGGCCTGCTCTGCGGTCTGCGCCGCCGCTGCATCATCCTCGCAGAGGACAAGATACCGTCCGGCAGCATCCGGGAGCCACTGCGCCAGCAGCTGTTCCACCGGCGGAAGCTTTTCTACGGCGAGGCTCAGAGCCTGATATTTCTCGGCGTTGGGGTCAGGGCAGCCCGGCAGATGGAGGTTCTTCACCTCAGCACGGAGGCGGGCCAGCGCATCTTCCAGCGGCCAGAGCAGGGCCGTATAGGAGGCCGGCATGGGCAGCAGACCCTCGGCCATCGCCCCGCCCAGCGCCAGCGGCTCCACGATGGCGTCGGCCAGCATCTCCTCGGCAGCGCGGCAGCTGTCGCCCGGGGCGTCCGGTTCCCCCAGAGCCAGCAGCTTTGCCCCCGGGCAGAGGCGGAACAGAGGCTGGACGCAGTCGGCCCAGTCCTTTGCGCTCATCTCCCTCCAGCCGTCCAGCACCAGCAGGCCGGGCCGGAACTCAGCCAGCGCCACCCAGCCCAGCGCATTCTGCACGGCCAGCTGCTCGCAGCTCATCAGCCGCACCCGGCCGCCCAGCGTCCGGCCCAGCCGCTTTGTCAGGGCGCGGCGCAGTTCCAGACGGGCAGCGCAGGACACCACCCAGAGCACGCGCATCTCGGGGTGGGTATCCAGCAGCTCCCACACGATGCAGCCTTTGCCCGTACCCGCCGGGCGCACCAGCGCAGCACAGTTTTTCTGCTGCAGTCCAGCCTCCGCTGCACGGCAGGCTGTTTTATTTGAATCATCTACCAAAATCGACATATCCTATCCTTTTTGCCCCTTCCAAGGGTTCAGAAATTCGCTTTTTCTGCAAAAAAGAAACGCGCCTGCGCAAAGCCGACTTTCCTGCCTGCGCTGCGCCTGCGTTTCTCCTGCAAAAATGTTACTTTCATGCTCTATTTTTATCATAAAAGTTTATTTCTTGTCAAGATGATTTGCACAGATTTTTCCAAATAATTTTACATCCCCTTTTTCCGAAAATTCCGGGACCGTTCCCTGCTGGCCGTTGACGGCGGGGACAGTTGGTGGTAGACTTTTTTCATCGGCTCCCCCTTTTGGCGGGAGACTCCCCTATTTATGATATGTGAGGTAATCGATATGAACATCATCAGCACCGAAAAAGCTCCCGGCGCCATCGGTCCCTACTCTCAGGGCTACACCGTAGGCGGTCTCGTCTTCACCTCCGGCCAGATCCCGGTAGACCCTGCCACCGGCGCAGTCGCCGAGGGCATCGCCGCACAGGCTGACCAGAGCTGCCGCAATGTGGGCGCTATCCTCGAAGCTGCCGGCGTGGGCTTTGACAAGGTGGTCAAGACCACCTGCTTCCTGGCCGACATCGCCGACTTTGCCGCTTTCAACGAGGTGTACGCCAGGTATTTCACCTCCAAGCCCGCCCGCAGCTGCGTGGCCGTGAAAGACCTGCCCAAGGGCGTACTCTGTGAGATCGAAGCCATCGCTGAGGCCTAAGCCGCCTTTTCGGCACAAAGCGGGGCCGTCTGCACTCCATTCCGGGTGCGGACGGCCCCGCTTTGTTTGCCTTCGATTCCAGTTTTTCATGCTGACTAACTTTCTTAGCCGGAGAAATTGACTTCGTTTTTTGCTTTTGTTACAATAGAATCGAACTGTTGTAAAAGATTTCCGGTCAAATTTGAAAGAGAGGTCCCTGCCCATGTCCAATTCCCGTGTTGAAAGCCACAGCCGCGCCGAATTGCGCAACAAGATCATCAGCACAGCCACCCTGCTCGAGATCCTGTTGTCCGGCCTCGTCCTCATCGGCCTGCTGCTGTCGATGGTGCCGCTGCTGCAGTGGATGCCTGGCCTGCTGTTCGACGGCAACGACGTCGAGGTGAGCATCTTCTTACAGCGGGCGCTGGACATCGTCATCGGCATCGAGTTTATCAAGATGCTGGCCAAGCACAGCCCCGGCTCCAGCCTCGAAGTGCTGCTCTACGCCATCGCCCGCCACATGGTGGTGGGCCATGAGTCCGCACTGGAGAACCTGCTGAGCGTGGGCGCCATCGCCCTCATCTTCATCGTGCGGAAGTTCTTCTTCGTACCGGCCTTCGGCGCTCATCTGCCCGACGGCCACCCCGCACCCGACCTTTCCCCCAGCCAGAGCGGCATCCCGTCAGAGGAATTCGCCGCCCGGCTGCGCAAGCACCTGCATCATGACGACACCAACACGGAGCTTGAAGTCGCCATCGAAGACCCTAAGTACGAGGACAACACCGACACGCTGCTGGAAGCAGACCCGAAATGAGCCTGACAACGTAAAATGCCCCGCAGGACGCTCGTCGAGAGCTGCCTGCGGGGCATTTTTTATGCTTAGTTGCTCTTGTGCTTCTGGCCGAAACGGTACTCCTTGCCGTCCCGGATGCGCTGGATGTTGGAACGGTGCATCCAGATGACCATGCCGCCCATGATGGCAGCGCCGACGGTGCAGACCACCACGTCCCGGGTCAGCAGGCCGCGCATGAGGCTGTACACCAGCGTCAGCACCGGGTAGGCTGCGGCCATGGTGATGCTGCCCAGCGACACCATGCCGGTGGGGACCAGGCAGACGAGGAAGATGAGTGCCAGCACCGGCAGCAGCACCGGCTGGACTGCCAGAATGGCACCGGCAGCCACCAGCACACCCTTGCCGCCCTTGAAGCCGAAGTAGATGGGCTTGGAGTGGCCCACCACGGCGAGGATGGCGGCGAGGTAGACGCCCAGATAGGGCGAGACGGCAGCGTCGGCGGGCAGATGGCCGAACAGCCACCGGCCAAGGCAGACGGCCACGACGCCCTTGAGTACATCGCCTACCGCCGTGAGGGCAGCGGCTTTCTTGCCGAAAGTGCGCAGCATGTTGGTCATACCGGCAGCGCCCGAGCCGTGGGTGCGGACGTCGTCATGGTACAGGTATTTGCTGACGAGGATGCCGGTGTCCACGCTGCCCAGCAGATAGGCTTCGACAGCGACCGCCAGCACAATGAGAAATGCGGTCATAGAACCAGTCTCCCTTCCTTATACGTCCTTCGCGCCCACTTCGCCGGAGCCGCGCTCACGCACAACAAGGCGGATGGGGGTGTGCTCCAGACCGAAGTTCTCGCGGATCTGGTTGATGATATACCGCTGATAGCTGAAGTGGAACAGGTGCTTGGCGTTGACGAAGGCCACGAACGTCGGAGGCCGGGTGGAAGCCTGGGTCAGGTAGAAGATCTTCAGGCGGCGGCCCTTGTCGCTGGGCGGCTGCATCCGAGCGGTGGCACGGGCCAGCATCTCATTCAGCACACCGGTGGGCACGCGGGCACCGTTCTGGCTGTCCACGTCGCGGATGAGCTGCATCAGCTTGTTGACGTTGTAGCCGGTCTGGGCCGAGATGAAGATGATGGGAGCGTAGCCCATGAAGCTGAAACACTCGGCATAGCCCCGGCGCTGCAGTTCCATGGTGTTGGTCTCCTTGCCCTCCACGGCGTCCCACTTGTTGACGACGATGATGCAGGCCTTGCCCTGGTCGTGGGCGTAACCGGCCACCTTGCTGTCCTGCTCGGTGAATCCGACGGTGGCGTCCACGAGGATGAGGGCCACGCGGCTGCGCTCGACGGCGGCCAGTGCGCGGACGACCATGTAGCGCTCGAGGCCGTCGGTGATGTTGCTGCGCTTGCGCAGACCGGCGGTATCGGTGAAGATGAACTTGCCGTAAGCGTTGTCCACGGGGGTGTCGATGGCGTCGCGGGTAGTGCCGGCCTCGTTGGCCACGATCATGCGGTTCTCACCGAGGATGCGGTTGGTCAGGCTGGACTTGCCCACGTTGGGGCGGCCGATGATGGCGACGGGGATGCGGTCTTCCTCCACGACGGTCTCACTGAAATCGAGGTGGGCGCAGACGGCGTCCAGCAGATCGCCGGTGCCGTGGCCGTGGACGGACGAGATGGGCATGACTTCGTCGAAGCCGAGGTTATAGAACTCGTAGAGCTCCATAGGGGTCTCGCCCACATTGTCGCATTTGTTGACAGCGAGGATGATGGGCTTGTGGCTGCGGCGCAGCATATGGGCCACGTCCTCGTCGGCGGCGGTCAGGCCGTTGCGCACGTCCACCACCATGATGATGCAGTCGGCGGTGTCGATGGCGATCTGGGCCTGCTCGCGCATATGGGCCAGAATGCCCTCGGTGGCCTTGGGCTCAATGCCGCCGGTATCCACCAGCAGGAACTCGTGGCCGCTCCACTCGCAGTTGGCAAAGATGCGGTCGCGGGTGATGCCCGGGGTATCCTCCACGATAGCCAGACGCTGGCCGCAGAGCTTATTGAACAGGGTGGACTTGCCCACGTTGGGGCGGCCCACCACAGCAACGATCGGTTTGCTCATAGGGGGTTCCTCCTTTCACAAAAGGGGTAAAATTACGGTCTTCTCCGGCGGGCGATATGCAGGCCGCTGCGCAGCAGGGCCTTGGCCTCGTCGCCGCCGCTGGTGGGCAGGACTTCCACCTTCACGCCGAGCCGCTGGCCCAGCTGCTCGATGGTCATATCATCGAGGAAGGTGTCCTTCTCCTCCCGCAGCATCACGGCAGGCACGCCCAGGGTGCCGCTGGACAGCCGGCCCTCGCACTGGGCGATGATGTCCGTCGCCGTGACGAGGCCCGCCACGCCGACGTTTCCGCCGAAGAAGTTATTTTTGATGGGATGCACTTTTACTTCTATCATGGGGTACTGGCGGTGGAGCTCGTCCATCATCTCGGTGATGAGGGGCGCGGCCATGGTGCCGGTGACGACATCCATCTTTTTGGTTCCATAGATGCGGTGGGGCTTTTCCAGCTCGGCCAGAAATTCCTCCCGGAAGAGGCTCATCATGCCCACGCCGTTTTCCAGCTGGTCGTAGTCCTCATAGAACTCCGGCTCTGGGATGGGGCGGCCGGCCTTGAGGTACCACTCATCGCTGGGGTAGATGATGCGCTTGCCGTGGCGGCGCTTGCACTCGTCGCCGAACTCTTCCATGATGTCGATGACGGCGGCGCTGGTCTCAGCGTCGTAGGGCGTCTGCTTGAAGAGGTTCTGGCGGTAATCCGTCACGCCGCAGGGGACTGCCGCCACGCTCTGCACCATCGGGGTCAGCTCCAGCAGGTCGGTGAGAGTGCGGCGCAGCTCGTCGCCGTCGTTGATGCCCCGGCAGAGCACCAGCTGACAGTTGACGGCGATGCCGCCTTCCACCAGACGGGGCAGATACTTCAGCACCTCGCCGCCCCGTTTATTCGCCAGCATCCGCACGCGGAGCTGGGGATTGGTGGTGTGGACCGAGATGTTGATGGGCGAGATGTGCATCTTGATGATGCGGTCGATCTCGTGGTCCTGCATGTTGGTCATGGTGATATAGTTGCCAAACAAAAAGGACAGGCGCTCGTCGTCGTCCTTGAAGTAAAGGCTCTCACGCATTCCCGGGGGCAGCTGGTCGATGAAGCAAAACATGCAGTGATTGGAGCAGGAGTGCTTCTGGTCGCCCAGATAGGTGGAAAAGCCGCAGCCGAAGGGGCCGCGCTCTTCCCGCCGGACGTCCCACTCCCGGATGCCGTCCGCCACCTTTGCTTTGAGGTGGAAGCTCTTGCTGTCGGTATAAAAATCATAGTCCAGCGTGTCGTTCAGCTCGTTGCCGTCCACGCTCAGCAGCTCGTCGCCGCCAGCGAGGCCGAGGACAGCGGCTTCGCTGCCCTCTTCCACGCGCTCGATCTTGATGGCCATGCTTTCACCTCACAATTTCGTTTTCAGGACAAAGCAAGAAGGGGAAGGCATTGCGCCCTCCCCTTCTGTACATAACACCAATGTGCCACCAATTCTGCGCAAATTAGCCCTTCTTGATGACTTCCTCGCCCTTGTAGTAACCGCAGTTGCCACATGCCTGGTGGGGGAGCTTCAGAGAGCCGCAGTTGCTGCACTTGACCAGTGCGGGGGCCTCCAGCTTCCAAACATTGCTGCGACGCTTGTCGCGGCGGGCCTTGGAAAGATGTCTCTTAGGTACTGCCATATTTTTGCACCTCCTTGATGGGTTTCTCAGTTCAGCAGTGATTTGAGTATCGCTAGCCTTGCGTCTGCGGGTTCGACCTCAGCTTCTGCCGGAGGGCAGGTACATTCGGCCATCTTCTTCCCGCACCGGGGACACAAGCCCGGGCAGTCAGCGCTGCAAAGCAGCACCGTCGGTATCTGGAACATGAATTCCTGACAGAGCCATTCATCCACATCCAAATGCCCTTTTTCGTTGAGGGGCAGGTCGAAATCCGGGTCGTCCAGATCGCGCTCCCTGACCGTCCACTCTGCTTGCACCGTCTCTTCCCGTTCGACGGGGTCGAGGCAGCGGGCGCACTCTCCGTGCACCAATGCGTTTGCCCGCAGCGTCATCCGGATCTCCTCGCCATCCGGCACCGCCTCAAAGCGGGCCGTCACAGGCTGCTCGATCCTTGCACCGGCAAAATCCTTTGCAGACAAATCACACTGAAACTCTGCGGCGTAAGGCTTCGTGCCGGATACGATAAACTTTCTCAGGTCAAATTGCATAGTACACCTCATAAAAGGCTGCTTTGTTAGTATAGCGCCAACACAGCCCTTTGTCAACACCAAAACAGGCAGAAAACCGAAAAAATTTCAAATTCTCCGGTTTCCTGCCTGTCTGGGATGCTTCAAATCAGAAATTTCAGAGTTATTTTACAGGTACTTCTTCACATCGTGGGGCAGAGCAGCCTCATCAGCGCTGACAGTGACGGTGACCTTGATGGAGTCGCCAGCGGCAGCAGCGATCTCGTCCAGAACGACGCCCAGACGGTTGATGTCGTGATCCAGCACCTTCAGGATGCCGTCGATGTACAGGTCAGTGATGTCATAATTGCTTGCCAGCAGGCCGGCCACGAAGCCGTACAGCATCTCGCCGCCGGCGATCTTGTACTCGTCCAGGTCGATGAGACGGGCGGCGTTGGGGACCTCATAGGTCAGCTTCATGCCCTTCTCGACGACAACGACGTTGCCCTTGGAGGTCTTGACCGAATCATTGATCATGTCGATCATAGCCTTGGTCTTACCGGAGCCTTTGGTGCCAACAATCAGTTTAATCATAGTTCTGTCCTCCTGTATTTTCCACGCCTCACGGCGGGAGATCATTTTTTGTTCCGCTTGCTCTTACTTCAGCTTTGCTTCCAGCTCGGCGGTCAGGTTCTCGTAACCCGGCTTGCCCAGCAGAGCGAACATGTTCTTCTTATAGCTCTCGACACCCGGCTGGTTGAAGGGGTTGACGCTCAGCAGGTAGCCGCTGCAGGCGCAGGCACGCCAGAAGAAGTAGATGAGGTAGCCCACATTATAAGCGGACAGGTCGTCCACCTCGATGACCACCTCCGGCACACCGCCGTCGGTGTGGGCGAGGATGGTGCCTTCCATAGCCTTGCGGTTGACCACGCTCATGTTCTGGTCAGCCAGGAAGTTCAGGCCGTCGAAGTTGCCCTCCAGCTTGTCGATGAAGAGGTCCTGTGCGGGTTTCTTGACGTCCACGATGGTCTCGAACATGGTGCGGGAACCTTCCTGGATGAACTGACCCATGGAGTGCAGGTCGGTGGAGAAGATGCAGCTTG
>OOBK01000136.1_pt1 | contig 51963 bp, 50 predicted proteins | sample 1671541 | NCBI WGS metagenome assembly OOBK01 (sample SAMN06348167, study PRJEB24527) | human gut metagenome | biome: human gut; feature: ankylosing spondylitis patient; material: feces | host: Homo sapiens | place: China | collected 2015-10 | reverse complement strand
ACTTTGCGGATGGCTGCGCGGCGGCCTTTGAAAGTGCCGCCCCCAGCTTCCACCCCACTGACCTGCTGATCGGCGTCGCTGGTGCTGCGGCGCTGCGGCTTATGGTGTACTGCAAAGGCAAGAACGCCAAGAAATACCGCAAAGGCGTGGAATATGGCAGCGCCCGATGGGGCGGCCCCAAGGATATAGCCCCCTATATCGACCCCAATTTTGACAACAACATTCTGCTGACACAGACGGAACGGATCACCATGAACAACAGGCCGAAAGACCCCAAAACCGCAAGAAATAAAAATGTTCTGGTGATCGGCGGTTCCGGCTCCGGCAAGACCCGGTTCTTTGTAAAACCAAACCTGATGCAATGTGTGTCCAAGGACTATCCGACCTCATTTGTGATAACCGATCCCAAGGGCAGCTTGATCGGTGAAGTGGGCCAGCTCCTTATCCGCAGCAGCTACCGCGTGAAAGTGCTGAACACCATCAATTTTTCCAAGAGCATGAAATACAACCCGTTTCGGTATCTGCACTCGGAAAAAGACGTGTTGAAGCTGGTAAATACCCTGATTTGCAACACTAAAGGCGAGGGCGAAAAAAGTGCGGAAGATTTTTGGGTGAAATCGGAACGGCTGTTCTACACGGCCCTGATCGGCTATATCTGGCAGGAAGCGCCGGAGGAAGAAATGAACTTCACGACGCTGCTTGAAATGATAAATGCCAGCGAAGCCCGCGAGGACGACCCGGAATTTCAGTCGCCGGTGGATTTGATGTTTGAGCGATTGGAGGAACGCGATCCAGACCACTTTGCCGTCCGCCAGTATAAAAAATTCCTGCTTTCGGCGGGCAAGACACGTTCCTCTATCCTTATCAGCGCAGGCGCGAGAATGGCCCCTTTTGACATCCGCGAGGTGCGGGAGCTGATGGAGGACGACGAACTGGAACTTGACACCATCGGGGACGAGAAAACGGCGCTGTTCCTGATTATGTCGGACACGGACACCACCTTTAATTTCATTCTGGCAATGGTACAGAGCCAGCTTATCAACCTGCTTTGTGACCGGGCCGATGATAAATACGGCGGGCGGCTGCCGGTTCACGTCCGCATGATACTGGACGAGTTTGCGAACATCGGCCAGATACCCAACTTTGACAAGCTGATCGCCACCATCCGAAGCCGTGAAATCTCGGCTTCTATTATTTTGCAAAGCCAGTCACAGTTAAAGGCCATCTACAAGGACGCTGCGGAAATCATTTCCGATAACTGCGACTGCACGCTTTTTCTTAGTGGGCGGGGCAAGAACGCCAAGGAAATCTCTGACGTGCTGGGCAAAGAAACCATCGACAGCTACAACCAGAGCGAAAACCGGGGCGCACAGACCTCTCACGGATTGAATTATCAGAAGTTAGGAAAGGAGTTGATGTCACAGGACGAAATCGCAACGATGGACGGAGGCAAGTGTATTTTGCAGGTGCGCGGTGTCAGGCCGTTTTTCAGTGAGAAATACGACATTACCCGTCACCCCCGCTATAAATACCTTTCCGACGCCGACAAGAAGAACTATTTTGATGTGGACAGCTACCTGTCGTCCCTGCGCCGGAAAAGGCGGCGCGTGATAACGGAGGACGAACCCTTTGACCTCTACGACATTGAGCTGTCGGAGGAAGATTTTTCCGCAGAATAAAGCGGCCATAGAGAAAGGAGCGTGACCGATGGGACACTCGGACGAATGGACATTTGCGGATTATTTCAAGTATGAGAAAGAAATCTACCGGGCAATCATTTCCGCTGCGGTGCTGTGCCAGTGGATCGCAGAACATGATACCCCGCCCACGGACGGGGAAGCCGAAGAACTTGCAAGGGAAATAGACCGCAGACTGTGTGAAGCATGGGGCGAAATTTTTTCGCTGGCTGTGCTGGAATGGCGGGACGGCCAGTAACTCCGGGCCGTCTGCGGATTGTGAGGCTGCCGCTGTGAACGGCGGCTTTTTTTGCACCCAAACACCATCACAATCTGAATTTATGGAGGTATATTTATGGAATTTTTCAATAGTGCAGTTGATACTTTGCAGACCATCGTTGTGGGCCTCGGCGGCGCGCTTTGCGTATGGGGCGGCGTCAATCTTTTGGAGGGATACGGGGCGGACAACCCTGCAAGCAAGTCACAGGGAATCAAGCAGCTTGTCGCCGGAGGTGGCGTTGCCCTCATTGGCATGACCCTTGTTCCGCTGCTGTCCGGGCTGCTGGGATAACCCCATGTGTGTTAGAAAACCCTCCGCGTCCTCTCTGATCTGGGAGGGCGCGGGAAAGGAGGTGTCCCCACATGATCGGTGATTTAATCGGGGAATGGATCAAAGGAATCCTGATCGACGGTATCATGGGCAACCTGTCCGGCCTGTTTAACACGGTCAATACCAAAGTCGGGGAAATCGCGTCGGATGTGGGCAGTACCCCGCAGGACTGGAACGGCGGCATTTTCTCCATGCTGCAAAACCTGTCCGAAACGGTGATCGTCCCCATTGCGGCGGCCATTCTCGCCCTTGTGATGTGCTATGAGCTGATCGACATGATTGTGGAAAAGAACAATATGCACGACTTCGACAGCTCCATGTTCTTCCGCTGGATTTTCAAAAGCGCCTTTGCCATCCTCATTGTGACGAACACATGGAATATCGTCATGGGCGTGTTTGACGCCACCCAGCAGGTCGTCAACCAGAGCGCCGGGGTGATTATCGGAGATACCAGCATTGATTTTGACACGCTGCTCCCTGATCTGGAAAGCCGCCTTGAAGCAATGGACATCGGGCCGCTTCTGGGCCTGTGGTTCCAGACCCTTGTTGTGGGGCTGACGATGAACATTCTTTCCATCTGCATTTTCCTTGTGACCTATGGAAGAATGATTGAAATTTACGCCGTGACCGCATTGGGGCCGATCCCCCTTGCCACGCTGGGCAATGCAGAGTGGCGCGGCATGGGCCAGAACTACTTGAAATCCTTGCTTGCGCTGGGCTTCCAAGCCTTTTTAATCATGGTGGTTGTCGGGATTTATGCGGTGCTGATCCAGCAGATCGGAACCGCCGACGACATATCCGGTGCGATCTGGGGCTGTATGGGCTATACCGTTTTGCTTTGCTTCTGTCTGTTCAAGACGGGAAGTATCAGCAAGGCCGTATTTACCGCCCACTAAAGAAACGAGGTGACTTTTTATGGCTTATGTAACTGTCCCCAAGGATTTAACCAAGGTCAAATCCAAGGTAGTATTCGGGCTGACGAAACGCCAGCTCATTTGTTTTGGCGGTGCGCTGCTTGTTGGCGTCCCGCTTTTCTTTTTGATCCGGGGCCGCGTCCCGACCAGCGCGGCGGCGCTCATTATGGTGTTTGCCATGCTGCCGGGCTTTCTGCTGGCACTTTACGAAAAACACGGCCAGCCCCTTGAAGTGGTGGTGCGCCAGATCGTAGAGTGCTGCTTCATCCAGCCCAAGGAACGGCCCTACCAGACCAACAACGCTTATACCGCCCTTGTGCGGCAATCCCAAATGGAAAAGGAGGTCAACGCCATTGTCCAAAAAGCAAAAGAACGAAACGAGCGCAAAAGCGCCGGTCAAGCTCACCCGCGCCGAAAAGAAAGAGATTCAGGCCGTCATCCGAAAGTATAAGGGCGACGGCAAGCCCCATTCGGCGCAGGTCAGTATTCCCTATGAGGCCATGTATCAGGACGGCGTGTGCCGGGTGACGCCCCGCACCTTTTCCAAGTGCATTGAGTTTACGGACATCAGCTACCAACTGGCGCAGGCGGACACCAAGACCGCCATCTTTGAAAACCTGTGCGACCTCTACAACTATCTGGACGCCTCCATTCATGTGCAGTTTTCCTTTATCAACCGCAAGATCGACCCCAAGCAGTACGCCAAGAGCTTTGAAATCCGGGCGCAGGGGGACGACTTCGACGACATCCGCAGCGAGTATTCCGACATTTTGCAAGACCAGCTTGTGAACGGGAACAACGGACTGATGAAGCGGAAATTTATGACCTATACCATCGAGGCGGACAGCCTGAAAATGGCCCGCGCCAGACTGCGCCGGATCGAAACCGACCTTTTGGGCTATTTCAAGAGCATGGGGGCCTCCGCGTGGGGACTGGACGCCAAGGAACGGCTGGAAGTCATGCACAGCATTTTCCACCCGGACGGGGAACCGTTCTCCTTTGACTGGAAGTGGCTTGCCCCGTCGGGGCTTTCTACCAAGGACTTTATCGCCCCGTCCTCGTTCCGCTTCGGCAATGCCCGGATGTTCGGGCTGGGCGGCAAATACGGGGCGGTGAGCTTTCTGCAAATCCTCTCCCCGGAACTGTCGGATGAAATGCTGGCCGACTTTCTCAACACGGAAAACGGCATTGTGGTGAACCTCCATGTGCAGGCCATCGACCAGAGCGACGCCATTAAGACGGTCAAGCGCAAGATCACCGACCTTGACGCCATGAAGATTCAGGAACAGAAACGGGCTGTCCGCAGCGGCTACGACATGGATATACTTCCCAGCGACCTTGCCACCTACGGGCAGGACGCCAAGGAGTTGCTAAAGACCTTGCAGAGCCGGAATGAACGGATGTTCCAGCTTACCTTTTTGGTGCTGAACACCGCAGACACCCGGCAAAAGCTGGAAAACGATGTGTTCTGGGCTGCCGGTATTGCACAGAAATACAACTGTTCCCTTGTGCGGCTGGACTACCAACAGGAACAGGGGCTTATGAGCAGCCTGCCGCTGGGGGCCAGCCACATCCAGATTGAACGCTCCCTGACGACTTCCAGCGTGGCCGTGTTCGTCCCTTTTGTAACGCAGGAGCTTTTTCAGGGCGGCGACGCCATGTATTACGGGATCAACGCCAAGACCGGCAACATGATTATGCTCGACCGCAAACGAGCGAGGTGTCCCAACGGGCTAAAGCTGGGGACACCGGGAAGCGGCAAAAGTATGAGCTGTAAATCAGAAATTTTGAGCGTGTTCCTCTGCACCCCGGACGATGTGTATATCTGTGATCCAGAGGCCGAGTATTACCCCCTTGTGAAGCGGCTGCATGGGCAGGTGGTGAAGCTGTCGCCTACCAGCAAAAACTATGTGAACCCGCTGGACATCAACCTGAACTACTCCGAGGATGAAAACCCGCTGGCCTTAAAATCCGACTTTGTACTGTCGTTCTGTGAGCTTGTCATGGGTGGCAAGAACGGGCTGGAAGCCATTGAAAAGACAGTGATCGACCGGGCGGTACAGGTGATCTACCGGCCTTATCTGGCAGACCCCAAGCCGGAAAATATGCCCATCCTTGCAGACCTGCACAAAGCCCTGTTAGACCAGCATATCCCGGAGGCCGACCGGGTGGCGCAGGCCCTTGACCTGTATGTGTCCGGCAGCTTAAATGTGTTCAACCACAGAACCAACATCGACATTCAAAACCGCATTGTGGCCTTTGACATCAAGGAGCTGGGCAAGCAGCTAAAGAAAATCGGTATGCTCATTGTCCAAGACCAGATTTGGGGGCGCGTCACCCAAAACCGCAGCAAGGGCAAGGCGACATGGTATTTCTGTGATGAGTTCCACCTGCTTTTGCGTGAGGAACAGACGGCGGCCTTTTCCTGTGAGATTTGGAAGCGTTTTCGTAAGTGGGGCGGGATTCCCACAGGTGCGACACAGAATGTGAAAGACCTGCTTTCCTCCCCGGAAATTGAGAACATTTTGGAAAACAGCGACTTCATCTGCCTGCTCAATCAAGCCAGCGGCGACCGCAAAATCCTTGCGGAACGGCTGAACATTTCGCCCCAGCAATTACGGTATGTGGACAATTCCGAACCCGGCGAGGGGCTTCTCATTTACGAAAATGTGATCCTGCCCTTTAAGAACCCCATCCCGAAAAACACCCAGCTCTACCAGATCATGACGACCCGGTTAGGCGAGGGGGCGACGGTATGAGCGCCTTAACACATTTCAGCCTGTTTTCCGGGATCGGCGGGATCGACCTTGCGGCGGAAGCCGCAGGGTTTACCACCGTATGCCAGTGCGAATGGGCGGATTTCCCGATGGAAGTTTTGAAAAAGCACTGGCCGCAGGTACCAAAATTCCGGGACATTACCACAGTGACAAAGGAGGCATTTTTTGAAAAAACAGGACGAGAAACCATCACACTTATTTCCGGGGGATTCCCCTGCCAGCCCTTTTCCAGCGCCGGGAAACAACGGGGATTTGAGGACGAACGGTATTTATGGCCCGAAATGCTCCGCGTTATCCGGGAACTGCACCCCTCTTGGGTGCTTGGAGAAAATGTTGCTGGCTTCATCCATCTGGGGCTCGACAAGACGGTTTTTGACTTGGAGCAGGCAGGCTACGCCGTTAGGGTTTTCGTACTTCCTGCTGTCGCCGTCGGCGCATGGCATGAGCGCAAAAGAACTTTCATCATCGGCCATATTGCTTCCCACGCCCCTTGCCAGCGACACGGGGGATGTGGGGAAGACTGTCGATGTGCGGATGACCCCGACCGGGAGCTTCCGAAAATACAACCCCAGCGGAACCGTATGGACGGCGCGGCTGTCATGGGCGGTTTACAAACTGCTGGGCAGCCCGCCGGGGGATGTGAAACTGAATCCCGACTGGGTGGAATGGCTGATGGGATTCCCCCGGAGATGGACGGACATTCCATGTGGGCCAAAGAACCGGCGCAAATCCCGTACTTAATCAGCGACCCGCCGGCGAATGTGGCAAAACGGTTAAAGACTTTGGGAAACGCAGTTGTTCCCCCGCAGGTGTACCCCATCCTGCGCTATATTGCAGAGATCGAAACCGGGCGCTGCCGGAACAGACAGCAAGGAGGTGATCGGATATGGAACCCTTAAAACCCCGCGACAAGGTAACGCAGCACATGACCCGCGACGGCCTGACGCTGGATAACCAGACCACCGGCGAAAGCGTCAATGTGTCCAGCCGGGAGACCGAGCAGGAATACACCGCCCAGCCGGAGGGCGCGGCGGAAAAAATACTGGAACGGGCGGACGAACTGCACGACCGCCACAAGGCAAAGAAAGCGGCCAAGGACGCTGGAAAAACCGTGGCGCAGGCTACCGGCCCCGTTTCCCGGTTGCAGTTTACCGCCGAGGAACGGGCCTCCCCAGAGCTGGCCCCGTATATCAAAAAGGCAGAAAAACGGGCGGATAAGCTGGAAGCGGCCAAAGAAACCCTGCCGAAAAAGCGCGTCGTCACCAAGGAAACCGTCTATGACGAGGCCAAGGGCAAGGCCAAAAGCAGGCTGTATTTTGACAAGGTGGAGAAAGCCCCTCCCCAGCTCAAACCAAACCCGGCCAGTCGTCCCATACAGGAAGCCGGGCTTTACCTCCACGGAAAAATCCACGAGGTCGAACACGAAAATGTGGGCGTGGAGGGCGGCCACAAGGGGGAGGAACTGGCGGAACGGCAGGCGGGCCGCATGATCCGCAGCGGCGTCCACCGCCACAAGCTCAAACCCTACCGGGCCGCAGCCAAGGCCGAGAAAAAGGCCATTGCCGCCAATGCGGAGTACATCTACCAGAAATCCTTGCGGGACAACCCGGAAATGGCGCAGGCGGTGAAAAACCCGGTGGCCCGGTTCTGGCAGAAACAGAAAATCAAACGGGACTATGCCAAGGCAGCACGGGCGGCGGGCCAGACGGCACAGGGCGCAGCCAGCGCCACCAAGACCACCGCCGCAGCCGCCAAAAAAGCCGCCGAGAAAAGCAAACAGGCCGCGTCCTTTGTGGCCCGGCACTGGAAAGGTGTGCTGCTGATCGGCGGTGTGGGCCTTATGCTCATGCTGATTATGGGCGGCCTGCAATCCTGTACGGCCATGTTCGGCAGCGCAGGAACCGGCGTGGCAGCCACGTCCTATCTGTCCGAGGACAGCGATATGCTGGGGGCGGAAGCCGCCTATGCGGACATGGAGGCCGATTTGCAGTATGAGCTTGACAACTACGAAAGCCTGCACCCCGGCTATGACGAATACCGTTTCGATCTGGACGAGATCGGTCATGACCCCTATGTGCTGACTTCCATCCTGTCGGCGCTGCATGAGGGCGTCTATACGCTGGGCGACGTGCAAGGCGACCTTGCCATGCTCTTTGAGAAGCAATATACCCTGACACAGACCATTGAAACCGAAACCCGATACCGCACCGAAACCCGGACGGACAGCGAGGGCAACACCTATACTGTGCAAGTTCCCTACACCTATTACATCTGCAACGTGAAGCTGGAAAACTTCGATATGTCCCATCTGCCTGTTTACATCATGGGCGAGGAACAAATGAGCCTGTATGCGGTGTATATGCACACGCTGGGCAACCGGCCTGACCTGTTCCCAAACGGCACCTATCCCAACGCTTCCACCGTCAAGGAGCCGACCTATTACGACATTCCCCCGGAGGCTTTGGAGGACGCCACCTTTGCCGCAATGATGGCCGAGGCGGAAAAGTATGTAGGTTATCCGTATGTGTGGGGCGGCAGCTCTCCCAGCACCAGCTTTGATTGCAGCGGCTTTGTGAGCTGGGTAATCAATCACAGCGGATGGGACGTGGGACGGCTGGGCGCACAGGGCCTTTGCAATATCTGTACCCCTGTTTCCCCGGAGCAGGCCAAGCCCGGCGACCTTGTATTTTTCGTCGGCACCTACGACACCCCCGGCGTTTCCCACGTCGGCATTTATGTGGGCAATTCCGTGATGTTGCACTGTGGCGACCCTATTTCCTACACCAACCTCAATTCGAGTTATTGGCAGCAGCATTTCTATTGTTACGGGCGTCTGCCTTGACGCCAGAAAGGAGTTTTGACTATGGCAAACAAACTTGACCGTATCGAAAAGGACATTGAGAAAACCAAGGCCAAGATCGCGGAGCTGCAAAAGCAGCTTCGTGAGCTGGAAGCGGCAAAGACCGAGCAGGAGAATTTGCAGATCATCCAGCTTGTGCGCGGCCTGAACATGAAGCCGGAGGAATTTGCGGCGTTCCTGCGCGGCGGCGCTTTGCAGAGCGCCCCGGCCCCGCAGCCGGATTTTGAACAGGAGGACAATGCCGATGAAGAATAAGATCATTCGCACGTTTACCGTGACGCTGGCCGCCGTGCTTTGCCTGACGGCCTTTTCCACCACCGCGTTTGCCGGTGGCACTGACCCCAACCCGGAGCCTTTGCCGGAAACCACCGAGGCACCGCAGGAGGAAGAACCCACCACCGGCGGCATGGAGCCGGAGGGCGTACCTGTTACCCCGGAGGGCAATGCAACACTGGTGGATGATTTTTATGGGGATAAGCAGCTTATCACCGTTACCACCAAGGCGGGCAACTACTTTTATATCCTGATCGACCGCGCTAACGAGGACAAGGAAACCGCCGTTCACTTCCTCAACCAAGTGGACGACGCTGACCTGCAAGCACTGTTGGAGGACGGCAAAGCCGCCCCGGAAACCTGTACCTGTACGACCAAGTGCGCGGCGGGAGCCGTCAACACGAATTGCCCGGTATGTAAAACCAATATGACCGAGTGTACCGGCCCGGAGCCGGAACCGCAGGAGCCGGAGGAAACCGAGCAGCCGCAGGAAGGTGAAGCGAAAGGCAGCGGCACGGGCGGCCTTGTCGTGTTCCTTGTGGTGGCCCTGATCGGCGGCGGCGCGGCCCTTTACTTCTTCAAGTTTAAGAAGCCCAAGGCCGACACCAAGGGCGGCGACGAGCTGGACGAATACGATTTTGGCGAGGACGAGGACGACGAGGACGAACCGACCCCGGAGGACGAGGAACCCGCGCAGGATAAGGAGGAATAAGGAATGAGTATTCAGTTGGTAATTGCAGAGAAACCGAGCGTCGCCCGCAGCATTGCGGGCGTGATCGGTGCGGATCAGAAAAGGGACGGCTACATGGAGGGAAACGGCTATCTGGTGAGCTGGTGTATCGGCCACCTTGTTTCCCTTGCCGACGCCGGAGCCTATGACGAGCGCTTCAAGAAGTGGCGCTATGACGACCTGCCGATTTTGCCACAGGAATGGCAGTACATCATCCCTGCCGAGAAGAAAGGCCAGTTTGCCGTGCTGCGCTCTCTGATGGAGCGCCCCGACGTGACGGGGCTTGTGTGCGCCACCGACGCCGGGCGCGAGGGTGAGCTGATTTTCCGTTTTGTCTACCAGATGGCGGGCTGCAAAAAGCCGTTCAAGCGCCTTTGGATTTCCAGCATGGAGGACGCCGCGATCCGCGAGGGCTTTGCCCACCTGAAACCGGGGGCCGACTACGACGACCTGTATCAATCGGCCCTGTGCCGGGCGCAGGCCGATTGGCTGGTGGGGATCAACGCCACCCGGCTTTTCTCCATTCTCTATCACAAGACCCTGACCGTGGGCCGTGTCCAGACGCCTACCCTCAATATGCTGGTTGACCGGGAGGCTAAAATCAGCAATTTCAAGAAAGAGAAATACCACGTTGTCCATATCGCGGCGGGCGGCATGGAGGCGGCTAGCGACCGCTTTATGAACCCCGACGACGCCGACGCCACCAAGACGGCCTGTGCAGGAGCGCAGGCCGTTTGTGTATCGGTGAAGCGTGAGAAAAAGACGGAGCAGCCGCCCCGTCTTTACGATCTCACCACCTTGCAGCGGGAGGCCAACCGCCTGTTTGGATTTACCGCCAAGCAGACCCTTGATTATGCCCAACAGCTCTATGAAAAGAAGCTGCTGACCTATCCCCGCACCGACAGTCAGTATCTTACCGACGATATGCAGCCCACGGCGGAAAGCATCGTGTCCGGCCTGTGGCCGCTGCTTTCCTTTGCAGCGGGGCTGGACATTGCCCCGCAGTTTGGCCGGGTACTGAACAGCAAAAAGGTGTCCGACCACCACGCCATTATCCCCACGATGGAGTTTGTGCAGAAAGGCTTTGACGGGCTGACCGAGGGCGAAAAGAAACTGCTGTCCCTTGTGTGCTGCAAGCTGCTGTGTGCCGTGGCCGCGCCCCATGTGTATGAGGCTGTCACCGCCACATTCACCTGCGCCGGGAACGAGTTCACCGCCAAGGGAAAAACCATTCTCACCCCCGGTTGGAAAGAGATTGAGCGCCGCTTCAAGGCGTCGTTCAAGACCGACGCCGACGAGGACGCGCCGGAGCTGGCACGGGAGCTGCCGGAGATCACCGAGGGCCAGACCTTTGACCCGGTGGAGGCCAGTATCACCGAGCATTTCACCACGCCGCCCAAGCCCTACACCGAAGATATGCTGCTATCCGCTATGGAACGGGCCGGGGCCGAGGATATGCCGGAGGACGCCGAGCGCCAAGGTTTGGGAACCCCGGCAACCCGCGCTTCCATTCTGGAAAAGCTGGTGCAGATGGGCTTTGTGGAACGCAAAGGCAAACAGCTACTTCCAACCAAGGACGGCCACAACCTTGTGTGCGTCCTGCCGGATGTGCTGACTTCTCCCCAGCTCACGGCGGAATGGGAAACCAAGCTGACGGCCATTGCTAAGGGCGAGGCCGACCCGGAGGGCTTCATGGCGGGCATTGAGGAAATGACGCGGGGCCTGATTTCCCGGTATTCGCAGATCAGCGAGGACGCGCAAAAGTTGTTTCAGACCGAGCGTGTTGTTATTGGCAAGTGTCCCCGCTGTGGCGAAGCCGTCTACGAGGGCAAGAAAAACTATTACTGCGGAAACCGGGCCTGCCAGTTTGTCATGTGGAAGAATGACCGATTTTTTGAGGAACGGGGCAAGACGTTCACCTCGAAGATCGCCGCCGCGCTGCTCAAAGACGGAAAGGCAAAGGTAAAGGGCCTGCGCTCCATGAAAACCGGTAAAACTTACGACGGGACGGTGCTTTTGGCCGATACCGGCGGGAAGTACGTCAACTACCGTGTGGAGAAAAGGAGCTGACGGAGTAACGTAGCAAGCATAGGAAGTGTAGCCACACTTCCGATAAATCCCTGACCCGGCCACCCTGCCGGGCCGGGGATTTTGCTTGTTGGGGAAAGCCCCAAACCCCTATGAATATGAAAGGAGCGATCAAATGAGCGAAGTGTTTTCTATCCTGCTTCATAACCGACAGCGTTATGAGCAAGGCAAAGAGGGCCTTTGGTTTTCTTTGCCGACCACAACCGAAAAGCTGCAAGAAGCCCTGCGGGAAATCGGGATCAGTGCCGACAATCCGCAGGACTTTTTCTTGTACGACTACCGAAGCCCACAGGAGCGTCCCATTAAGCTGCCCCGCGATCTGATGCTGTCCGCTGACGTGGACGAACTGAACTTCCTTGCCGCAAGGTTGGAAAAGCTGGACGCAACCGAGCTTTCGGAGCTGAACGCCGCCCTGACAAGCCCGCAGAGCGACTTCCACAGTATCGGCCAGATCATCGACTACCCCGACAACGTGGACTACTATGTACATCTGCCGGATGTCACCGGCACGGGCCAGTTGGGTGACTACTATCTGAACCGTTCCGGCATGGTGGATATGCCGGAGGAATGGAAAGCGGGAATTTTCCTGCCCCGTTTTGGCCTGCATATTGCCAATACGGAGCATGGTGTTTTCACCGATTACGGCTATCTGGTGAAAAGCGGCGACGAGTGGCAGCGTGTCCATGAGGGCCAGCCGGTGCCGGAGGAATACCGGGTGATGGCCTATCCCGCGCCGGAAATTTTGCGGGACGAGGCCCCGGCCCGGACGGTGCAGCCGGAGGCAGCACCCACCGCCGAAGCTGCGGCCCCGCCGCCCGTCGTCCCCATCATTCTCAACAGCCAGAACAGCGCCGACCGCATGAAAGAGATCACCGACCGGCTGGAAACCGGCATACAGGAGCTTTTCGAGAGTGAACGCTACAAAGCCTATCTCACCTCTATGGCGAAGTTCCACAGTTACAGCTTCAACAATACGCTGCTGATCGCCATGCAGGGCGGCCAGCTTGTAGCGGGCTACAACAAGTGGCGGGACGATTTTCACCGCAATGTGAAGCGGGGCGAGAAAGGCATCAAGATTCTGGCCCCGGCCCCCTACAAGGTGAAAAAGGAAGTGCCCAAGCTGGACGAACAGGGCCAGCCGGTCATGGACAAGGACGGGAACCCCGTCACCGAGAAAAAAGAAATCCAAGTTCCGGCGTTCAAGATTGTGTCTGTCTTTGACGTGAGCCAGACCGAGGGCGAACCGCTGCCCTCTATCGGTGTGGAAGAGCTGGCCGGGAATGTAGAGCAATACGAGGACTTCTTCAAGGCGCTGGAACAGACTTCCCCCGTCCCGATGGCCTTTGAGGACATCCCCGGTGGTTCTCACGGCTACTACCACCTGACGGAAAAGCGGATCGCCATACAGGAGAACATGAGTGAGCTGCAAACTTTGAAAACAGCCATCCATGAGATTGCCCATGCCAAGCTCCACGCCATTGACCCGGACGCCCCTGTGACCGAACAGGCCGACCGGCCCGACAGCCGCACCCGCGAGGTGCAGGCCGAGAGCGTGGCCTATGCCGTCTGCCAGCACTACGGGCTGGACACGTCCGACTATTCCTTTGGGTATGTGGCCGGTTGGAGTTCCGGCAAAGACCTGAAAGAGCTGCGGGCGTCCCTTGAAACCATCCGGGCCACCGCCCATGAGCTGATTACCGCCATCGACGGCCACCTTGCCGAGCTTCAGCAACAGCGGCAGGCGCAGCAGGCCGTGGAGCAAACTGTGGAGCCGACCGTGGAACAGGCCGCCGAGCAGCCTGCCCCCGACAGTGTGTTTTCCAAGCTGCCCCCGGAACAGCAGCAGGAAATGACAGACAGTGTAAAGGCTATGCTGCAAACCCTGATTGACGCCGATGTGAAATCCACCGGCGAAGTGACGCAAGGCACGTTGGACGCCATTCAGACACAGGGCTTTGTCCTTTCCGGCGACGGGACGCTGCAACGGGCCGAGGCCCAGCCGGAGCCGCAGCCGTGGAATGGGATTGACGGCCTTTTGAACAACAAGCTCATTATGCCGGAGGCCACCCCCACGGAACGGGCCAACGCCCTGATCGACTGGGCCGAGCGTGACGGACAGCGCATGGGCAACGAGGAACGCCGGTTGATCGTGGAGTACGCCGAGGCCGTGGACAACACGGACAAGGTGATTGCCCTTATCAATGAGCTTTGCGAACATGGCTTTGAAATGCAGCACGGCCATGTGGACGAGCTGGTGAAAAGCCGGATTGACCGAGAAATTGCGGAGGCCAAGGCCGCACAGCAGCCCGCCCTTGACCCCACGGCAGAGCCAGTTGTGACGATCCTTTTCACTGAAAGCCCCGATCTGGAAATGGGCCAGCAAATGCCGCTGCATGAGGCCGACACCCTGTTTGCCCGGCTGGACGCAGAACATCGAGGCGGCGGCTACTATGACAAAACCGACTTCCGTATTGATTTTACATTCCAAGGAGAGCCGCACAGTTATTCCGGGCGGCAGGATTTTGGCGACCGGGACGGTTCCCTGATTGAGCATATCCGGGATTATCAGACCTTTTATCTGAACGACGAAAAATGGAAAGACCATCTGACCCGGCAGGGCGGCCCGGAGGCATGGGCGGAGGATCACGCCAGCCGGGAAGCCTTTCTCACCGAGATCATCCCCTACATGGAGCTGCATTGCAACCTGTCCCGGCTGGAACAGGAGGCGCAGACCCGTTTGGCGTCCAGCGACACCCTGACGCCGGAGGAAACTGCCTACTATGGGGCGCTGGTGGACTACGCTATGGAGTGCCGTCCGCTGCTCAACCACGGAGAGCCTTTGCCGGAAATGCCGAAACTGACCAACTTCGACCAGAGCTTGCAAGACTACAAGGCGCAGGTGGAGGCCGAAATTGCACAAGAGGCCGCCGACGCCGGTATGACTGTGGAGGAATATGCGGCGGCTGGCTATGAGGCCCCGGCCCAGCCGCAGGAAGCCCAAGAGCCGCCCCAGCAGGAAGCCCCGGAACAGCCGGTGAAAGAGCCTGCGGCGTCCGACTACTACTATTCCATCAATGAGGGCGCGGCCCGCCGTGCCAAGGAAATGAACAGCTTTTCCGATTACAAGCCCGGCAGCGCCACAGCCGAGTACCGGCATTATGTGGATGAAGCCTTTGCACTGGCACAGGAACAGAAAAAGCGCGTCGATCCCATGTACCATGAGAAGATCGACAGCCTGCTTGATACCTATGCCCGAAAGCTGGCTGCCAACATGAACCACGGCTATGAGATTGACGCCCGTGTTCCGTCCATCTTGATTGCCGGTGGTTCCAATTTCCCGGTACGCAAGAAAGAGAAACAGAACGCGGCCCGCGACAGCAATATGCAGGAATGGCAGTACATCCAAGGGCTGCTTGATAAAATCCGCAGCACCGGCATGGGCGGCATCCGGCAAGACGACCCGCAGGCCATTCCCAAGCTGCAAAAGAAGCTGGCCGGTCTGGAAAAGGCGCAGGAAACCATGAAAGCGGTCAATGCCTATTACCGCAAACACGGTACGCTGGACGGCTGCCCGCACCTTTCTCCTGAAAACCTTGAAAACCTGAAAGCAGATATGGCGTCCGGCTGGCACTATGAAAAGAAGCCGTTTCAGAGTTGGGAGCTGTCCAACAACAATGCGGAAATCCGCCGTGTCCGGCAGCGGATCGAAAGCCTGACCCGCGCAAATGAAGTGGCCTATGTGGGCTGGGAATTTGACGGCGGCCATGTGGAGGCCAACCGGGAACAGGGCCGCTTGCAGGTGTTCTTTGACGGCAAGCCGGAGGCGGACGCCCGCCAGCAGTTGAAAGAACACGGTTTCCGCTGGGCGCCGAGTGTGGGCGCATGGCAGCGGCTTTTGAACGACAATGCCTACTATGCGTCGGACAGGATCGCTTGTATTCAGCCCCTTTCCGGCATCAAGCCCACGGAGCTGCAACGCAACAGCAACCGGAAACAGCAGGCGCAGGCGGCACAGGAACAGGCCGAGCCGGACTACTTCTACCGGGTACACGCTAACCCCCGCAGCGACAGCCGGGAAAACCTGTATATACTGCAAGCCTATATCCCGCAGGATAACGGCAGGGCCAAAATCGGGGATGTTCTCTATGTCGGGACGCCGGAACGGTGCCGGGAGCTGATGGATCAGCTCAATACCGGGGAGCTGACGCAGGAGGCCGTCAAGGAGCTGTATGCCAAGGAACAGGAGCAGCCGACACAGGAACCTACCCCGGAACAGGAACCGGCACCAGAGCAGGAGCCGGAAATCGCCCCGGCGCAGGAAGTTACTTCCGACGCCGAGCCGCAGGCGGCTCCCGCCGAAACCCTGACAGAGTTGCAGGAAAAGGCGCTGGAAATCGCTGACCGATACAAAGACCTGCCCTTGCAGGCCAAAATTGATGTGATCGCGCAGGCGTTTGGCTGTAAGACCGGCGAAATCCATACGTCCCCCTGTACCGGCAAATGGCGCGGCACCAGCGATATGACGATCCGTTTTGACAACGGCGCGTCCCTGTTTATCGGCAACCACCTGACGCCGAAAGCCAAAACGGTTAAGGTGCAGACGGAATGTGTCAACCGTACTTTGGTGCAGTACAACCCGGAGATCGTCAAGGCCACCAAGGAAGCGGCCCTGCCCGCGCTGTTGCAGCGGGAAGCCAAGGACAACGAGATCGCGGCCCAAAAGGGCTTGAAGCCCTACACGCTGCTCAATGTGGAGTTCAACGAGGGAGCCGACGAAAAGACCGGCGGTTATATTGGCTGGTACTATGTGACGCTGGCCGTGGACGGCAAAATCTGTACCCATCTGGAAACAGGATTGAACCATGATATTGCCAGCGGCAAGGTGAGCGACACCCCAACACGGGCTGACTACTACCCAGCAGGAGTCTTGAAAGAGGCCGATGTGGACTACGTTTTCAATAACGTGGGCTTTTCTTCTGATTCCACCCTCTATACGGTGCCGCTGCGGGACGATGTGCGGGAACGTGCCGAAAAGACACTGGCCGAGCGCAGCGCCGCCGCGCCGGAGGCAAGCCGGGAATGGGGCTTTTACATCATTCCCGATCTGAAAACATGGGCCACCAATGCCGAGCAGCAGACCCCGATAGAGCATTTCGCTACCTTTGAGGAAGCCAAGGCCCGGTTCGACGAGCTGCGGAGCCAGCCCTATAACAGCGAGGCCAAGGATTTGAACACCGATGGCCGACCCTATGCCCATCTGACGCTGGGCATGGAAAGCAAGGACGGCATGAGCGCCGCCGATATTCTTCATGTACGGGCGGGCCAGAATTATCTTGTGGAGGACTTCACTCGCATGGAACGGTTGCGGAGTGATCCCGTGGTACTGGAAAGCCTTTCCCGTGTGGCACAGGAAATCGGCTTTGACCGGGTGCGGCCCTATGTGGTGGAGAACGGCAGCTACAAGGCCATGCCGGATATGCCTTTCACCCAATGGGAAAACCCGTATTTCACCGTCGATCCCCCGGCACAGGAGCAGGGCGACATCTTTGCCATCTACCAGATCAAAGGCGGGCCGGAAACACGGGATTATCGCTTTGAGGCTTACGAGAGCTTGCAGGAAGCGGGGCTGGCCGTTGACCGGCAGAATTACGATCTGGTTTACACGGCCCCGCTGGACGGCAAAACCACGCTGGAGGACATTTACCGTACATTCAACCTTGACCGTCCCGCCGACTTCACCGGCCACAGCCTTTCCGTTTCCGACATTGTGGTGCTGACCCGCAGCGGCAAGGAGGAAGCCCACTACTGTGACAGCTTCGGCTTTACGCCGGTGCCGGAGTTCTTCTTGCAGCGGGAAAAGCAGCTTACACCACGGGAATTGCTGACCGGCGAGAGCATCCAGACCCCAAGGGGCAGCTTCCTTGTAACCGACATGAGCCGGGAGCAGTTGGAGGCCGCAGGCTATGGTTTCCACCATCAATCCGAGGACGGCAAGTATCTTATCATGGGCAACGGCACAGACGCCTTTGCCATCCCCGCCCAGCAGGAAAGCCCCATCAAGGCCGCTGAAATGACAACCGAGCAGAACTACAACATGATCGACGGCGTTCTGAACAATGCCCCGACCATGAGTGAGCTGGAAGCCAAGGCCAAAGCTGGGGAACAGATTTCCTTGTTTGATGTGGCCGAGGCAGCCAAGGCGGAGGCCAAAAAGCCCAAGCAGCCCCAGCGCCCGGCGCAGAAACAGAAAAAGCCGTCCATCCGGGCGCAGCTCAAAGCCGCCAAGGAGGAACAGCAGAAGAAACCGCCGCAGCGGGAAAAGACACAGGAATTGGAGGTGTGACACCATGAACAGGTTTGAGAATGTGGATATTCTGGCCGCGCTGGAACAGCTCATGCGGCAGAACACCGCCTTTTACCAAAGCGATTTTGAGATCGACAAAGAGATCATCGGGCGGGCCGCTGCCAGCGACAAGGCCGAGGACAAGACGCTGCTGTGGATGTCCCGCCCGTCCGGGACGCACTGTTTCCGGGAAAGTGATGTGTACCTGCAAGGCACCCGGCAGCACAACACATGGAAGTTTTACGGAGAGCAGACCCGTGACCGGGTGCTGGCCTACGCCGTGGAGCTGACCGGCAATGTGCGGGGCATCATTCGCGGCAATCTCTATGAGCTGGACTATCCCCAGCACTTCCGGCACGTTGCAGCCGAGGCGGTAGAGGCCGACAACATCATCCTGCACTATGAAAAGGGCGATCGAGAGCAGCCCGCCAGTCTGTACTTCGACGGGCGGCCCGATCCCAAGCTGGGGGCGTTCCTGCGGTATGAGGCCAAGCCCAATGAGCCGGAACACTTGCGAGAGCTGTTGCGGCAGGAACAGAAAGGCCGGGCGCAGCTTGCGCCCGGCGACTTTAAGGCCCACATCACGGCGCTGCATGACGGCATGATTTTGGCCGAGGCGCAGCGGATCGTGGCCGGGCTGAAAGATCTGTCCGCCCCCAACAGCCCCAACAAAACGCATTTCATGGTGGAGCTGTCCCCGTACTTCGTCCAGATTGCGTCCAGCAAGGACACCGACCGGCTGTTTTCTATGCTGCCCTATAAATCCCTGTGCTTTACCGGCATGAAAGACCGGCACGGCCTGTATGCGGTGATCGGCAAGGACGAGAACCGGGACAAGGAAGTGCGGAGGCCCCGCGCTTCCATCCGCAGGCAGCTATCCGAAACCAAACAGGCCCAAGCCCCGAAAAAGGCCCCGGCCAGAACCAAGAAAAACGAATTGGAGGTATGACAATGGTACCGTTTACCGTAGAGGAAGAAAACCTGATCTGTATGTATCACAAGAGCGACCGGCGCAGAACGGCGGCCAACATTCGGGCCGCCCTGCCGGACATGGACGAGGACATGGCGGCGCTGGCCCGCCAGACCGCCGACAAGCTGGACGCCATGCACGACGCCGACTTTGAGGCGCGGCAGTTCCATTTCACGGACGAGTGATCCAAGTATAGCAAAGCGCCGGGCGCGGTGGCTGTATGGCCTCTGCGTCCGGCGCTTTTTAGTATATTACACTGTATTGTTCATATAATATTGACTTTATACTTCATAATTTGTATAATTTTACCATAAAACATAAGGGGATTGCGCGATTGAAATGAATGAAAGAGGTGATTCCATTGGGATGATAGTTTGATGGCATTTTCTATTTACGATACCTAATAAGGAGGAATGACTGTATGTTGAAAAAACACTTAAAGAAAATTGTGAGTTTGGTGCTTGTCACCATGATGGCCATAGGAATGTCGATTACTGCTATTGCGGCTGAACCCTACCAGAATGAGTTGGAAGCCGTCATGGATACCTCTCCCGCTGATTCCGGGCAAGTCACTCATTACGATACGACCACGGGTGAAATGCTTGTTGAGGATGGTGAACTTCTTACTTTCGGCGAAGTTGCCATCCCTGTTCCTAAAGGATCTGCTGATACTCCCAGTGAGCGAGGAATTGAAATTTATCTTGTCCGTGCTGGAATTAAAAAAACCAGTGGTGGCGAATTTACTTGGTATTTTAATGTTGATTGCCCAACCTCTCCTTTTGTGAAACCAAATATTAAATTGACAGCTCAATTAAAGGGGAGTTTTACAACATTATCCGGCTCTTACTCAAATGTTGGGGGTTCTGTTTACCATACATATACATCCAACAGTGAGTATGGCGTAGATTACACATGGACAGTTCCTGCAAAAACAGGGTATTATTATGTTGCCTACACTATTACGGACTATGATAATGCTACTTCTGGAAGTGGCGTAACAACAACTGCACTTTCTAATAGAACAGGACACGCTTGGAATTTTAATTTTTCTGATTCTGTAAGCGGGAAAAGCCTACCCATGCCGCCTGCTAACTATGCCAAAGGTGCAACAACTACTCGTCCGTCTAATTTAGCTGATACCTACTATAATACTTACACCGCCAATACGGGCGTTACCTTAAATCGCAGTTTATACGATGTTCACCATATTCGCCCGCTTGCATACGGCGGAAGTAATGCGTATAGCAATCTGATTCATCTTCCAAAAGCAACACATACACAGGTAACAAGTTGGTGGGCTGGTTATTAACGGCATCCTTTTCAAAGAAATCTCACAAAAATCAAAAGTTTAATTAGTCAACAAAAAAGTTGCAGAAGAACACTGTTGAAAGTGTCCTCTGCAACTTTTTTAGATATTCTCTTGCCGTGTTAAACCAGTTATATTATAAAATTCATCTGTAAACTTTATTTCTTTATACGGAAAATCCTTTTGGAGTTTTTTGATATAATCAAATGGATTTTCTATCGGTTCAACCTCTAAATTAGAGGAAATATTTTGAAGTATGCTTTGCACTGGCTCACTACTTGTATATCTAACTTCATCAGGATCATTCATAAAGTTTTCAAAAGCATCTTTATCCATCCACACTACTTGTTGAATTGCATTTGTTGTTTTCAGAGAAAGAAGCAACCTTAAAAAATCTGTAAAATCTTTAGCAAGTGGATAAACATAATAATTACAGCACGTTTCTGGATTTACGCAAAAAACAATCTCCTTAAATCCCTTGATAAAGCAATAATGTATTCCATTATCCCACCCAATAATTTGGGCTCCAATCGGCGTACAAAAAAATGGTTCTCTCAATTCGATTGATAGACCTATGGGCGAGGTGTCTAAATTTAATTTCTTGAACTTATCAAATATATTCTCCATAATCAGCTCTCCACATCAAAAATCCTATTTTGTAATCGTACCTTTCATTTTCCTTTCTGTCCATTAAAAAACACAACCAAGGCCCCCGCTACGGCAACGGCTACAATCACACCGAGATCAGTAGATCCATTAAGGAAATCATTTCCTATTGCCATGAATACAACTCCTACAATAAGGGTAACTATCAATGTTATAATTGATTTGAGCATAGTATATTTTTCCCTTTCTTTTAACTTGTAGATACACACTTGATATTCTTTTCTTAGTATATCATCAATGTGGTTTTAGAGCAATACAATATGCAATATAAAGTGTAAGAGTGATCTAAGCATCGCAAAGCGCCGGGCGCGGGGGCTGTGTGCCTCTGCGTCCGGCGTTCTTTTTCTTTATGCCTGCCCCATCGGGAAGTGTGGCAGTTCTTCCAGCAGTTTCAGAATAAGGTGCTGCTTCATATCTTCGTCAACGGCCAGCACGTCGATCATAGGGGTGTAGTGTTGGATCACCTTTTCCGTGGCCCACTTCTCACCTGCAACGGCGGCCTTGATCGTGGCGCTGTCCAGCAACATTTCCTGTTCGGCCATCCCTTAAACACTCCTGTCATAGTTTTATTATGAGCATACCACAGAAGCGCCGGGAATAACACCATAAGAAGAATTTTCCTACGCATTTTGAAGTCCTCTCTGGCGGGGATTGGATAACCTGTCCTGCCTGCCCGCCGACCATGCCGAAAAAGCCCCGAAATGGCGGGTTTTTCAGCGGCTTAAATGCGTAGACAGATAGAGTTTTTAAGTTATTAGATAAGATACATACAAAGTTTGTTTGAATGTACTCTTGACATTAGATATACTGTGTAGTACGATATATAGGCAGGAGGTACAGTACATGAATATTGACGATTGGAAATCCCAGATTAAGCGAGGGACACTTGAATTTTGTATTCTGTTAATGATAAAGCAGCGACCGTCCTATGGATATGAAATTATCAGCACATTAGAAAAATATCCTATTTTGGCCGCAAAAGAGAATACAATTTATCCGCTACTTAGACGGCTAATGAAAGAAGATTATGTTTCATCCTCATGGCAGGAAAGCGCCGAGGGTTTGCCGCCGAGAAAGTATTATTCCATTACGGACAAAGGACTTGAGTATATTTCTGCAATGTCTAAAGAATGGAATAATCTATTAAATGCAATCAATGAAATTAAAGGAGAATAAAACAATGGAACTGGAAAAATCCCTTAACGAATATCTTGAAAAAATTGAAAAATATCTGAAACCACTGATTGTATCAGAGCGTGTGGACATTGTCAAAGAGATTAAAAGCGAAATGCTTGAATTACAGGCCAGCGGTACTTCCACAGAACAGATCATTGAGCGACTGGGAAATCCGAAAGAACTTGCAAGAGCCTATTTAGGGGAAGCTGTTGCAAAAAACAATGGTTTTAACTGGCGTCGGTTGAGTGCCGTAATTGCGTTTTACAGTCTTGCAGGCATTGGTGGTATGTTTGTTTTGCCAATTACCAGTATTTGCGGTATCGCCTTTATGGTAAGTGGTGTGCTTTGCCCGATTGCGGGTATTATCAAGCTCGTTGCTCATTTAATGGGATACGAAATTACAGAAAGTGGTATCAGCATCGGCGCTTTTTCTGCTAATGCGATAGCTTTTCTCCCTATTTCTATTTTGATTGGTGCAGTAATTTTTGCTATTGGATGGTTGCTTTGGAAGCTCACCATTGTAATCATTAAGTCTATGAGCAAAGGGAAGAAAAAACTGGATCAATAATATAATAAAAAATGCCGGATGTAGCGGCCTGTCAGCCCTGCGTCCAGTGTTTTTTTCAACCGGCGACCACTACACAATAAGGTAGAAATTTGACAGCAAATGCGAGAATTTCTTTTCAGTAGCTTTCCAGTTTTTGTTGCAAAGTCATTGAGAAAGGTTGATACATAAAATGGAGCATATAAAATTTACTTCATTGCAAATTACTGTTGCAATCGTACTTTCTATAATCATTTTAACTGTCGCACAAATACTTTCATTTTCAATCAGTGAGTTACCCCTAAATATAGGCGTGACACCTGCTATCTGCAATATCTTTGCAGGAGTGCTGTATTGTGTGTTCGCCTTCTTAGGAACCAAGTTATTATGCCAAAAGCTATTGAAAACGTCTTTACTCGAATTAAAAATTCCTCGATTTAAGGTTAAAGCGGTTTGGATAATATCAGCTTTGACAATGCCTGCTTTGGTTTTGCTAATTGCAATACTGCTCGGCGGACATTGGGAGATCAATACTTTTAATTCCACAGATCGCAATGCAACAATTACTGGTGCCATCTTCTTTTATGGACTGGCAACAGGGATTGTGGAGGAACTGATTTTTCGGGGCATAATCATGGGATGTCTGGAAAAAAGGTTCAACATACAAATTGCCGTTATAGTACCATCTGTTCTTTTTGGGCTACTTCATATTATCGGAAATGACCTCAATTTTATAAGTATTATTCAACTTCTAATTGCTGGAAGCATCGTTGGGGTATTGTTTTCTCTGATAGCCTATGGAAGCAACTCTATCTGGAATAGTGCTATCGTTCATGGTATTTGGAATATAGTTATCATAGGAGGAATTTTGCATATAGGAAATGAAGCAGACAGTAGTTCCATTTTCAATTTTATACTGGATAACAAGTCTTTTTTAATATCTGGCGGTGATTTTGGTATTGAAGCATCTATAATTTCCATTTTGGTCTATTTACTTTTCATTGTATTGGCAGCTATTCAGGTTAAACGGAAAGGCACTAAAAGTAAGATTGAATAATATCGTTCCATGAGAAAACGCCGGGCGCAGGGCCAGCAGGCCGCCGCGTCCGGCGCTTTCTCATGGGTTGCTTTCTACGCATTTAGAAGTGTGTTCTGGCGGGGATTGGATAATCTGTCCTGCCTGCCCGCCGACCATGCCGGAAAAGCCTTGTCACGGCTGGGGTTTCACCGGCCTAAATGCGTAGACAGGAGGTATCTTTTCCTCTGCCGTTCGGCTTCTTTCTTCCGGCGCATCCGCACCGCGCAATCCGGGCAGTATTTGGCCCGGTTGGACTTCGGCGTAAACACGGCCCCGCATACGGCGCAGCGTTTCACCTCGTCCCGGCTTTTGCTGATCTCGGCGTACAGGGCCGCGTCCAGTGGGAGGACGGCAACCTTAAACCACCGGCACAGCAGCGAATAGGAAATGCTCTGAACACAAACACATTCTTCGACATCGTCCAGCAGTAGACAGTTCCCGTCACAGTAATTGCAGCACTCATGCGTCAGCTTCCGGGCCTTGCGGTATTGAGGGTAATTCATTCTCGGTATGCTCATAGCTCTTGTGCCTGCTCCTTTCCCGGCGTCACCCGCAAAATGCTGTCCACATTCTGCTTGATAATGCCGTATTCTTTCAGCTCTCGCTTGACTTCGCCGTACTGTTCGTACAGCCGCGCTTTCTGCTTGTCCAGCTCCCGGTACTCGGCTTTCAGGGCGGCCAGATCGGGCAGCCTTGTGATCCCGGTGTCCTTGATGGCCTTTGCCGCAGCCTCGTACAAAATGAGCTGACTTTCATGTTCGCGCCGGAACGCGGCCTTGTCTTTGGCCTTGCGGTATTCCAGCACCACGGGCCGGAGCTGCTTGTAGGTGGTGAGGTTCTTTATCAGCACCGCCATGTTCCCAAGACGCCGTTCCACATCTTTGAGGGCCGCAGCCGCCTCGTCGTTGGCCGCGCTGATCTCAATAACCTTGCTTTCCAGCTCGGCATATTGCTCTATGCCATGCTCGGTAAGAAAGTTCATTGTCTTTGCGGCCTGCTTCAAATTTTGGAGTTTCGCCCAACGTGCATAGCCCGCGCTCTGCTGGGCCTTGATGTTGTTCTCCAAGTCGATCCGCAGGGTGATACCCTTGTGCTGCCGGTTTGGGCCTCTGTCCACAGCCAGCCCCTTGATCCGGCTGGTGATGGCTTCCTCGGTGTAGTTCTCGCCCAGCGTCTTGCAGCGGGTGAAGCGTTCCTGTCCGGGGGCGCGGAACGAGATAAATTTGCCCTGCTTGATCTCATAGCCCTGCGCCGCCATGAGCCGGAGAAAATCGTCAAAGTCTTTGGCCTGCGGGATTACGGCGTCGATGGCAGCTTTCAGTTTGGCTTTCCAGCTCTTGCCCTTGCGCCCGGCATCCCATTCCGCATAGCTCTTGCCTTTATCCCGGCTGGGCTGTACCACCGACAAACCGTGTTCCCGGCACAGCCGGTCACTGGTGCGCCGGATATAGGCGTAGCTCTGCCGATTGGAATTGTACTTGCGGTGGTTCACCATATCCACAGCACAGAAAATCAGGTGATTGTGGACGTGGCCCTTGTCGATGTGGGTTGTCAGTACATAGGAGTATTTGCCTTGCAGCACTTCGTCGGCAAGCTGCTTGCCGATCTCATGGGCCTGTTCCGGCGTGGCCTCGCCGGGGGCAAAGGATTGGATCAGGTGGTGGGCCAGATTGTTGCCTTTCTGGATGGCCTGCGCCAGCAGCATTTCAAATTCTATGTCCGCTGTTTCATAGGAGCAGCCAAAAGAGGACACCAGCATTTTGTCCTCGGTCTTGTCCGGGTTCTCGATGTAGTCCAGCGCCTTTTTCAGCGTTGACTTGATAGGATGTATCTTTGTAACTGCCATATCTTTGCCAGCGCCCCTTTGATGTCCTCAATGTCCTGCGCGTACACAGTCCCGGTGCTGTTGATACGCCGGGCAATCTGATTGACATTGACGCCGATTTTTTGCAGCTCGGCGGTCTGTGCCCGGATGTCGCTGGTGTCCATGTGGACGATATACCCGTCAATGAGCATTTTCCGGGCATAGGCGGAAAAGTTTTTCGTGTGGAGCTGGGCCATTTTCTGCTGGATCAAGGCCCGTTCTTCCTGCGTCACAGGGACGCGCAGCACAATGTTTCGTGTTCGGTTTGCCATTCATTCACCGTCCTTTCTGAACAGGGGTTTGGGGCTTTCCCCAACAAGCAACCGGCCACGGCCCGCAGGGACAGGGGCGGGCCGGTTTTCGGAAGTGTGGCTACACTTCCTATGCTTGCTACGTTTCTTCTTCTCCGCTACTAAAACGCTCCCAACACGTCCAACTGCCCGCAAAATGCGGGATTTCTCTGCAAAAAGGGCAAAAAAATAAGAGAGCCTTGCGGCCCTCTGGCAAAACGGAAAACAGAGGATGCTTTCACACATCCCCCGTTTCCTTTTTCTTTTTGGGATTGTTGATTTGAATAGCCCCGTCAATCGCTCCCTCGATGATCGGTAAATACTGCTCTGGACAAAGTTTCAGCTTGTGGCTGATCCGCTGCCTCTGTGCGCTTTCTTCCCGCATGATTTCCGAGTTGAAGTACCGTTCCACAGGTAAGCCGCACTCTTTGATAAGCTGTATAACAACCGGCAGGCTGGGGATCGTTCCGTCGTTCTCGATATTTGCAAGATACCGGGCGTCCACGTTGATGATCTCCGCCATTGTTTTGCGCGACAGACGCTTTGCTTTCCGCGCTGCTTTTACGTCCGCGCCAAAAGTTTCAAAACCGGGGCAATCTTCAATATTCGCCATATAACATCACCCATTTACATTGTATAGTTCATAGTATCCCAATGGAATGTTGTTATATGCAGTTAGATTAAACTTTATAATTCATATCTATTTGATTATGGCAATACATAAGAGGCTTTTCAGCTCTCGCATTCAGCACATCGTTTGTGGCGCTGCTATATTCTAAAAAAGCCCTAATACATCATCCTTGCTTACAGGGCTATCTATGATCCCCAAAAGCTATTTAGAGAATTTTCAAAATGAGTGTTGACTTTTTTTCCTATTGTGCTACAATGAAAATATCATTTAGAGATTTTTCAAAATAACAGAGGCAAAGGTGAAAGCACTGTGAGTTTACCTAATATTTTCAAAGCATTAAGCGATCCCGTCCGACGGGAGATATTGCTGAAACTAAAACAAAAACGGAAGATGTCAGCCGGTGAAATTGCCGCAGAATTTGACTTGACTAATGCCACTATTTCATACCACCTTTCTACTCTAAAAAAGGCTGATTTGATTTTTGAAACGCGCTATCAGAAATACATCTATTATGAAATCAATACATCGGTATTTGAAAGTGTTGTTATGTGGCTTATGCAATTTCAGGAGGATAAAGATGAACCCCAAAAATAAACGAACCTTGTTTCTGACAAGTACAATTTGCATTATTTTGTCCATCGTAGCATTCGCTCTGTCCCACATGGGCGGGGCCAGTAACGAAAACTATATTCTGCTCTATGTGATTGCCGTTTTGCTGAATATTGTTCTGAACCTTGCGCTTAATATCAAAATTGCTTCGACAAACGGAGCCAAGGCGTTAGTGTCTTTGGGCAAATGGATTATGCCGATTGCGGGAGTTGTATATTTGATCCCGCAGGTATATTCCGTACTGTTTCCTGCCAAGACCATGCAAGATACTTATTGGTATGTTTTTATTGGTATTTTGTTTATTGTCAGTGGCAATTATTTTCCCAAAAACCACATCAATCCCTATGTCGGACTAAAGTTTCCGTGGCTATTCAATGATGAAGAAGGCTGGTACAAGACGCATCGGCTGGGCAGTTATACATGGATACTGGCTGGTATTGTCAGCATTCTGCATCCGCTGCACAATCTTATTTTTGTAACCGTTCCGCTAATCATTTTTCTGGTTGGCGTTGTCCCGTTGGTCTATTCACTTGTCCTCTTTTTTAAGAGGAAACAAAGCAACTAAAGGAGGTAATACTTATGAAATCTGCAACGAAGCATATTGTTATCAGCACCGTTTTGTGTGCGTTGACGCTTGTAGTCTTTCTCGCTTTCTATAATCGCCTGCCGGAGTCTATCCCCATCCATTTTGATTCTGCCGGAGTAGCAAATTCTTTCTGGCCCCGCAATGTTGTAGTGTTCGGCGTTCCCGTGGCCTGTGTCCTGCTGAACCTCATTTCTGGCTTTACCGTCAGCCAGAAAGAGAATGCAAAGCCGTATATGTACTATATCATGGCTGTTGTTGCATTCGTAGCAACGGGCATCATGATCTATTTGGGGATGAAGTGAATTGCCCCAACAAGAACTTTGGTGGCGGAACGGTTATTTTTTTGAATGTCATTTTGAATTTTTTCTAAATAAAGGCAAGGAATGCTATGTTACAAATCAAGAACTTATCCAAAAGCTACGGTGCGAAAAAGGCTGTAAGCAACCTTAGTTTTGTCGTGGAAGATGGCGACATAATGGGCTTCATCGGAAAGAATGGAGCTGGCAAAACCACAACATTGAAAGCCTGTTTAGGTATCATCGGCATCGACGAGGGAGAAATCCTTTTGGATGGAACTTCTGTCCTCAAAGAACCGATGGCTTGTAAGCGGAAGATGGCGTATGTGCCAGATAATCCCCAGCTTGACGAGTATATGACTGGATTGCAGTATCTCAACTTTATCTGTGATATTTACGAAGTACCGTCCAAGATGCGGAAACAAAACTTCGAGAAATTGGCCTCAGCTTTTCAGATGGGGCCGCATTTGAATAACTTGATTTCCTCTTACTCCCACGGCATGAAACAGAAACTTGCGCTGATTGCCGCCTTTTCGCACACGCCTAAACTGCTGATATTGGATGAACCTTTCGTTGGATTAGACCCGGAAGCATTTGTGATCCTGAAAGAGCAGATGAAAGAACTCTGTGCAAGTGGAAATTCCGTTCTGTTTTCAAGCCATATTCTTGATGTGGTAGAAAAGGTGTGCAATAAAGTGTCCGTTATTAAGCATGGACAATTACTGTATTCCGGCAGGACGACAGAAATCGTTGGGACAAAGGGTTTGGAAGAAGTATTTATGGAGATGAATGGCGATGAAATTTCTGTTACCCCTACTAAGGAATAATCTTTTGCAGCTATCTCATGCCAATCAGCTTCGATATGCAGATACAAAGAACCGCACAAAAACGATCACTTTGTATATGCTTATAGCCATGATCCTAATGGGATTGCTTGCATACCTGATTTACTCCTTGAAAATCATTTATTCTATTGCGTGGTCGTTGGAGGAAGTAGTGACAGAACTTGTTGTTCCTATGGTTCTGATCTGCGTGATCCTTAATATTGCGATTAGTATTTTTTGGGGAAGTGGTCTGCTCCTTAGTGATACTAATATTGACAGTGTGCTTGCACTTCCAATTCCGCTGCGTACATTGATACTCTCCAAATTGACTGTCCTGTTTATGGTAGAAGTCGCTCTTACTGTGGCGCTGCTGCTTCCTATGATGGTGCTGTTTGGCCTAACCGCAGGTATGGGATTTCCGTTTTATCTAATTGTGCTTGGAATAACAATTCTCTTTCCTGTCATTCCCGGCCTTTTGGGAACAATGTTCGGAACACAGATTTACCGCATCTTGAAAAATTCCTCTGCTCGTATTGCCCGACTAAAGGCAGCGGCGGCTATCCTGATTTTGTTTGCGTTTATGATCTTCATGTTCTGCAAATTCCCAGATATAGCTGCTGGAAATTTTGGGGATGTTATTTCTACCTCGACTTTTACACTTTATGCAGGCCAGTATATTCACCGATTGCTTAACGGGGACTATCTGTTGATAGGCATATACTTCGGTGGGGTATTCCTGATAGGCGTTACTCTGCTCTATGGTCTAATCAAAATATTTCGTAACTGGTATAGCAATGACGCGATACAAGGCTCAAAAAGTCAGCCCGTCGATTGGAACAAACAAACCACGAAACAGCACAGCCCGGTATCTGCTCTTTTAGAAAGAGAGCGCACACGTTATTTTTCGCTTCCAGTATATCTAACCAATACTGCCTGCGGATTGCTTTTTGCTGCGGTCTTTGTTCTGCTGGTTGTTTTAATGTCGGATAAGATCACGCCATACATTTATCAGTTGGCCGAATATTTTCAGGTACCTTTTGCTGATTATGATGTGCTGTTCATATATGCTTTTTCTATCTTGACAACAATATCCTGCACAACCTATGTCAGCATTTCCATCGAGGGAAAACAGATTGAAATACTGAAATCCTTACCCATTGCGGCAAAGTGCCTCTTTCGAGTAAAGCTGCTACACCATCTCTCAATGTCTGTACCGACCATTTTTGTTTTGAATACCATTATGGCATTGTATTTGCAATGGTCTTTCCCTAAAGCTATGCTGGGGTATGCTTTTCCTTTGCTATGTTCGGTGCTGATCGGAATGATAGGCTACATCTTAAATCTCATTTTCCCAAATTTTGAATGGGAGAATGTCACCCATATTATCAAGCAAAGTCTACCAGCAATTTTGACGGCCTTGATCGGAGTTGTAGTTACCTGTGGAACGGCATATCTGCTGTTGAGATTTTTCCCAAGCGCCTTGTTTATGGGGAGTTGGCTTGCCTGTGCAATTATTCTATTGCTGCTTTTAACAATGGTGGCGTGGGTGGACAAAAAAGGTCAGCACTTATATCAAGAATTATAGAACGCTATTTATTCATTGCAAAAAGGTGCAAAGTAATGATACAGAAATGGATATTGTGTCCAGTCTGCGGCTCTAAAACAAGGGTACGAATACGAGAAGATACAGTTCTTGAAAACTTCCCATTGTACTGTCCCAAATGCAAGCATGAAACATTGATCTCCGCACGACAACTGAATATATCTGTTATCAAAGAGCCAGACGCATAGACGCAGAGCCAATAACACACAAGGTCTGATCCCCTTGTGGTTATCGGCTCCTTTTTTATCTCAATAAGCGACAACAGCCTGCCCCGCCCAACGGGGAAAGAAAAAAACCGTTGCCGGGCAGGTTACTTTCGTGCGCTCACTTTACAAATCCCAGCGGCGGTTTTGAGAAATCAAGGCCGCCGCTTTCCTTTGCCCGGCGCAGGATCGGCGGCCCACGGAGGGAGCCGCCATGCTGATATGTCCTGTTTTTCAAAAGCATAGCTTATTAAAAAAAGCCTGTACCCAACAGGGGTCAGCTCCGGCCAGCAGTATGAACTATACTATGTAAGAAAACATCATAACACTTTCATATTCGCCCGGTGGGTCTACGACCTGCCGGGCGAATTTTGTCGATTCCTGCGGTTTTTCGGTGCGGGCCGAAGCTGCCGCAGCAACATAGACACAGGGGGCGACGCAACCGGCCCCGGCTTCTCATTCTCCCGCAGATCGGGGGTGAGAAGATGAAGTACACTCCTGATGGTTATGGAGAACGCTGCCGGTTTGACGCTTTCTGCAAAACTGTTCTCCGCAACGAGGCCAGAACTCACCTGCGGGATTTGGGCCGCCAGCGGAACCGCGAAACAGAGTTCAGCGCCTTATCGCAGCAAGAAATGGACAAGCTCTGCACAGTGGACGAATACCCAAGCGACAGCTTCCTATTCACGGCCTATGGCTATACCTTGCATATCCGGGACGAACTGGTGGCCGCTGCCTTTGCCAGTCTGCCGGAACAGGAGCAAGGCATTTTGATCCTACATTGCGTGTTGGAACTGGCAGACGGCGAGATCGGCAGTCTTGTGGGAATGTCCCGCAGCGCCGTCCAGCGGCACCGCACCAAGGCCCTGAACGAATTGCGGAAACGATTGGAGGATGAAAGGAGGAAACCGAAATGAAGCAGCCGACTTTCTGTGGGCGGGAGCTGTTGCCCCTGTCTGTGATCGAGGCGGCCCGCGCCGGTGATCCTCTGGCCGTGGAGCGTGTCTTACGGTACTATGAGGGCTACATGGACAAGCTCTGTACCCGGACGCTCTACGATCTGGATGGTACGCCCCATGTGCGGGTGGACGAGTACATGAAGCGCCGATTGCAAAGCAGACTAATCCGGGCCATCCTGAACAGCCCATAAGAAAGCGCCGGACGCGGCGGCCTGCTGGCCCTGCGCCCGGCGTTTTCCTATGGGTTTATTCTACGCATTTCAAAGCCTGTTCCGGCAAGTGTTTGATAAATCATTTTGTCCCCCCACCGACCACCGCCAGAAAGCCTTGATTTTCGTGAGCTTTTTGTACCCTAAATGCGTAGACAGGAGGGGCTTTTCAGCTCTCGTGTTCAGCATATCGTTTGTGACACCTCTACACTCTATAATTCATATTCTGTTCCTTGTATTCTTCGAGTAAATGAAATATAATGGAATAGATTGTCGGAGGTGTGAACATGGATTACATGACGCTCAAAGAGGCAAGCGAAAAATGGGGCGTTTCGTCCCGTCAGATAAATTATTACTGCACCGATGGACGCATCCCCGGTGCTGTCAAAATGGCCGGTGTCTGGCTGATCCCCAAGGAGGCAGAGAAGCCAAAGGACAGACGGTATAACGAAAGACCTGCTAAGAAAAGTCAAGTAGAAATTTCAAGGTAATGCGGTATGCAAAAAGGCCGCGCCAAACCAAGCCGCTTCGCATCTCAGAAACGAAATGGCGGCCAGCCAATGCTTTATGGCGAGATCAGGCGGTGTGTTCCAGCGACTCCAGATAGGCTTTTACAGTGGCGTAGTAGATTCGCAGAAACTTGTTGGCAGAGGCCATCATGTAGACGCGGTAGGGCTTGCCCTCGGCGCGTTTCTTGTCCATGAACTGATAGACCGATTCATCCAGAGGAGCGTTCTGCAAATAGACACTCATGACAAGGAACAGCGTTCGCCGCAGAGACGACGCGCCAACTTTGCTCATGCTCTTGTGTCTGCCGGTCACATCACCGGAATCATTTGGTGGAGCATCCAGTCCAGCGTAGGCCACGAGCGCTTTCTTGGAATAAAAGCGGCGCACATCCCCAATTTCAGCCATGAGTTGCGGGCCGAGAGTCGGACCTACGCCGAACATGTCCATGACAACGGGATATTCCGGCAGTATGGAAGCCAATGCTTGCATTTCGTGTTTGAGCGCGGCAAGCGCGGCAGAGGTTGCTCTGAGCTGCGCAACCGCCTGTTCCACGAGCAGCTTGGTCGTTTCAGATTTTGGTATGACGTCAATGTGTCCGCAGGCCTCGGCGTGAATGGTATGCGCCTTTGCTTCACTGAAGTTGTAGCCGTGCTTTCTGCACCAACGTTGGTATTTGTTTGTGAATGCCTTTTGGGATTTCTCACTGACGCAGCGGCAATGCCAGAATTCAGCCACAAAATCCACCCACTTTTCACTCCCGTCCCCGCGGATTGGGCTTGAAAACAGGCGGTTGACGTTTGGAAACACCATATCCAGCAACGAGATCAGGTTGTTCTTCAAAACCGTCTGCACCTTGGAATACTGCCGATACTGGCGGTAGCAGTTCTTCAGCAGCAGCCTGGTATCTTCCTCTGGAACATATCTCGGCAAAGTGAGCCAGCGGTCAAGGCCGTAGTTTGCCAGTTTTACGGCATCCTTTCGGTCTGTCTTGACCCGCCTCAAATCGTTGTTCCCGTAGCCATGCACCAGTTTTGCATTGATGACGGAAACATACAGCCCTGCGTCGTGAAGCAGCTTTGCCACCGGCGCATGGTAATTTCCTGTGGCCTCCATGACCACGCGAGTCTCACCGTTCAGGCTTTTGAGCTGCCTTGCCAGTTCGCTCAGTTCACTGTCGGTGTGGCAAACTTCAAAGGGCGAGATGACGACCTCTCCAAAGGGACGCATAACAGCAATCGTGCTCCTACCTTTGGAAATGTCAATGCCAACAGAGTTCATTCGCATTCCTCCAATCTGTGAATCGCAACCGGAATCCATCTTTTTCTCATTGCCGATTCAATCTATTGGGTGACGCGAACTCCAAGGCTCAACCTGCTCAAATCGAACGCTGCAATAAGGGGATGACTGACAGTCTTTCGTGCGGACATAAAAGCCCAAGGAGGTGATGGTCAGCCAGTTGCTCCCCTTATTGTAGCTTAGGCATGAGATGGAAAGAAAGCCGGACTGGCTGCCCGACTTTCCTGTCCTAATTTATTGTAATAGGAAGTGATGAATGTGACCAAATCAGAACGGTTTGAGCAGTTAGACAGACTTCTGACCGAGCATGATGGGATGCTGCAAACCGCACAGGTAATCGCCAGCGGAATTGTAAAACCCATTTTTTATGAATATGTCAAAGAGAAAAATCTTCAGCAGGTTGCTCACGGAATTTATGTCTCCGAGGACACCTGGATTGATGCGATGTTTCTGTTACATCTGCGATGTGGTCAGGCAGTATTTTCCCATGAATCAGCGCTATTTTTCCATGACTTGACAGACCGGGAACCATCTCCATACGCTATCACGGTGCGCAGAGGGTACAGCACCACTCGCTTAAAGGCAGAGGGCCTTTCTGTTTACACCATCAAACCAGAACTATATGAGGTAGGGCTGACAACTGGCCAAACACCTTTTGGGCATACGGTTCCTATCTATGATATGGAGCGCACCATCTGCGATCTGCTCCGCAGCCGAAGCAGCATGGAAATACAGACTTTTCAAGGTGCGCTGAAGATGTATGCCAGAAGAAAGGACAAGGATCTGCGGACTTTGATGCGGTATGCCGGTATGTTCCGGGTTGAAAAAATTTTACGGCAGTATTTGGAGGTGCTTTTATGATAAAAACAGCAAGGCAGCTAAAAGATTTGATTCGCAATCTTTCCAGAGAAAAATCTGCGGATGCACAGCTTTTAATGCGAAACTATATGATGGAGCGTTTTCTGGAGCGTATTTCCCTTTCTGAATATCGTGATAAATTTATTCTGAAAGGCGGGATGCTGGTAGCGGCAATGGTTGGACTGGATGCCCGTTCCACGATGGACTTGGACGCTACTGTAAAAGGAGCCAATGTTAATGTAGAGGAGATCGAGAACCTGATTTCTGCTATCGTGAGTGTGCCGATTGATGATGGCGTCAAATTTCAGCTGAAAAGCATTTCAGAGATTATGGATGAAGCGGAGTATCCTGGGATTCGGGTCAGCATGACTACAACCTTTGACGGTGTGGTGACACCTTTGAAGATTGACATTTCCACAGGGGATGCCATTACCCCAAGGGAGGTACGCTACTCTTTCAAGCTGATGCTGGAAGATCGCTCCATTGACATTTGGGCATACAATCTGGAAACTGTTCTGGCTGAAAAGCTGGAAACAATCATCACCAGAACCACCACCAACACCCGCATGAGAGATTTCTATGACATTTATATTCTGGATCAGCTCCACGGGAACACATTGAACCGGCAGACGCTCTATGATGCACTGTTGGCAACTGCCAAAAAACGCGGAACCGAACGGCATCTTGCAGAAGCTATGGATGTTTTGAATGAAGTGGAAAGCAGTCCTGTGATGCAGAAACTTTGGGAATCTTACCGCAGGAAGTTTTCCTATGCGGCAGATCTGGAGTGGAACATCATCATGAGGGCGGTTCGCAGTTTATATGCGCTCTGTGAAAAGGAATCGAGCCTATGAAGAAGCATGGACATTATTGTAAAGTCTGCGGAGAATATAAGGCTAACGAAAAATTTTCCGGCAAAGGTCATGCGGCGCACATCTGTAAATCCTGTGCTTCTTTATCGCCGGAGAAACAAGCGGAGCAAATGACAGTAAACCGCTTACTGAATCTCCCTTGGCGGTTATCAAAGGAGCAGATTTCCTGGCTGAAAAACCGAATGAAAGATAAGCGCCCGGAAGTTCGTGCACTGGCAAAAGAACAATACGAGATGAGGTTTCCTCCGAAGCGGTTAGAGGACATCGAGGACGATTTTATAGAATAGCAAAAGCGGTCTGCATCATGCAGGCCGTTTCTTTTTTAGAAAGGAGGCCCTTCTATGGCAACCACACGCATCATGCCCCTGCATATCGGCAAGGGGCGCACTGAGAGCCGAGCAATCAGCGACATCATTGATTATGTGGCAAATCCTCAAAAGACTGACAATGGAAAACTGATTACCGGCTATGGCTGTGACAGCCGGACCGCCGATGCGGAGTTTCTGTTGGCGAAGCGGCAGTATATCGCCGCCACCGGGCGGGTGCGCGGGGCGGACGATGTGATCGCTTACCATGTGCGCCAGTCATTCAAACCCGGTGAAATCACGCCGGAAGAAGCCAACCGTCTGGGTGTAGAATTTGCCAAGCGGTTTACCAAGGGCAATCACGCCTTTGTGGTCTGCACTCACATAGACAAATCGCACGTTCATAATCACATCATCTGGTCGGCGGTCAATGCAGATTGTGACCGAAAATTCCGCAACTTTTGGGGCAGCACCAGAGCCGTCCGGCGCTTGAGCGATACCATCTGTATCGAGAACGGATTGTCCATTGTGGAGGACCCGAAACCCCACGGAAAAAGCTACAACAAGTGGCTGGGCGAACAGGCCAAGCCCTCCCATCGGGAACAGCTGCGTGTGATGATTGACAACGCATTATCACAAAGTCCTGCTGACTTTGAAGAACTGCTGAAGCTGTTGCAAGAGTATGGTTGTGAAGTCTCAAAGCGCGGAAAATCGTATCGACTGAAGCTCTCTGGTTGGGAGAAAGCCGCCCGCATGGACAGTCTGGGCGAAGGATATGGATTGGAAGATTTGCGGGCAGTTCTCTTAGGGAAGAAAGCACATACCCCGCGAAAAAAAACAGTCACACAGGCAGAGCCGCCGAAGGTCAATCTGCTGGTGGACATTCAGGCAAAATTGCAGGCTGGAAAAGGTGCTGGCTATGCTCGATGGGCTAAAGTTTTTAATCTGAAACAAATGGCGCAGACCATGAATTACCTGTCAGAGAACAATCTGCTGGAGTATGCGGTTTTGGAAGAAAAGGCTACGGCTGCCACGGCACATCACAATGATCTTTCGGCGCAGATCAAAGCGGCTGAAAAGCGCATGGCAGAGATCGCTGTTCTGCGTACTCACATCGTAAATTATGCCAAGACCCGTGAGGTCTATGTGGCATACCGCAAGGCGGGTTACTCTAAGAAATTCCGGGAAGAACATGAGGAAGAAATTCTGCTCCACCAGGCTGCTAAGAATGCCTTTGATGAGATGGGAGTCAAGAAGCTTCCCAAGGTCAAAGAGTTGCAGACGGAGTACGTGAAATTGCTGGAAGAAAAGAAAAAGACCTATGCCGAGTACCGGCGTTCCCGTGAGGAAATGCGGGAGCTTTTAACGGCAAAGGAAAATGTAGATCGAGTGCTGAAAATGGAGGTAGAACAGGATGTTGAAAAAGAAAAAGACCACGGCCAGCGGTAAGCTGGTCCTGGTCAAAAGCGTTCGCAGAACGCGCAGCCACAGAATGAAATTCTGTGTTCAAAGGGGCTTGGGGGCGCTGCCCTCAACAAGCAAGCGGAGAGGAAAATCACGGAGGGATTTTCTTCTCTGCGGGCCTGTGTGTATTAACACAGGCATTGCTTGCCTCTTTTCTCCGAAATTGAAAAGAACCAGTGAGAGAATCGTTAAATTTCACTCACTGGCTCAATTCATTTCAAATTTTTCGGACAACTCTGTCAGTTCTTTCACCGTTTCCTGGGTGTGATGCAGCAGGGTGTCACGCATTTCTGGCGGACAGCTGGAATAAAGCATTTTCATCTGATTGACACCTTCATCTTCCAGAGAAATATCTGGATTTATAAGCGTATCTAAAGAGATGTGCAGGACCTTTGCCAATGCTCTCAAAATCAAATAAGAAGGATTCATTTTCCCCTTTTCGATATTGGCGATTTGCTTTACAGAAACATGGCTCAGATCCGCAAGCTCCTGTTGTGTCAGGTCTTTTTTCTTTCTGGCTTCCCGCATTTTTTGCCCTAAAGCAGTTAAATCATCAATCGGCATAATCGTTCACCTCAATAATATTGTATCGTTCCGGTTTGATTTGAGGAATAACCTTATCATTCCGGTTTTTTCGGTACGATTATACCGATTTTTCTTTTTTGCAACATGGTTGCAGGCTTGTATTCTTCGAGCAATAGAAATATAATGGAATGTATTGCAGGAGGTGCAGAGATGGACTATATGACCCTAAAAGAAGCAAGTGAAAAATGGGGAGTTTCAATTCGGCAGATAAACTATTATTGCGCCGGTGGCCGTATTCCCGGTGCTGTGAAGGTGGCTACAATTTGGCTGATTCCGAAAGACGCGGAAAAGCCTGTGGATATGAGAACGAAGCAAGGAAAGGAGCAAAAAAATGCAAAAGATACTTTATGTTGAAGATGATTTGAGCCTGATTGATGGATTGCAATATACTTTGGAAGCAAGTGGATATATGGTGGATAATGCCAAAACTGTAAAGGAGGCTTTGGCCCTATTCCGAAAGAACACCTATGATTTACTTTTGCTGGATGTTACGCTCCCAGATGGCACAGGCTTCGATGTTTGCAAAGCGGTACGGAACAGCTCAACCGTTCCCATTATATTTTTGACAGCTTCGGATCAGGAAATCAGCATTGTCCGAGGACTTGATATGGGTGCCGACGATTATATCACCAAACCGTTCAAGCTGAATGAACTTCTATCCAGAATTAAGGCAATCCTGCGCCGTTCCTTGCAGTTTTCCAAAGCAGATACCTTTTTGGAAGCCAATGGTATTCGTGTAGATACGGCGGAACGGCTCGTTTGGAAAAATGATGAACCGCTTGACCTCCCGCTGGTGGAATACAAATTACTATGTTTGTTCATGCAAAATCCTAATCACCTTATGCCGCGAGAAATGATCCTGGATAGGATGTGGGATGGCAACGGAAACTTTGTGGATGACAATACCTTGTCTGTGTATATCCGGCGGCTGAGAAACAAAATTGAGGACACACCCAATCAGCCTAAATACTTGCTGACGGAACGAGGTATCGGCTATAAATGGGTCGTTGAGTGAGGACAAGGTATGGGCAAATTAGGGAAAGAAACAAAGAATCTACTGTTGGCAATCACCGTCATCTGCCTTATTTCATTTCTACTTGCCGCAGGACTTTCGTTTTTACTTGCAAAGGACTTCCAACATGAGATGTTGCTCCATGACTATGGTGTTTCCGGCTACCAGCTGAACCATGAGGATAAATTGCAGATTTCAGCTTTTACTGCTCACCCCAACGAAAGCGATATAGAACGAGGCAAAGAAGCGCTGGCCTCTATTGGATACAGTGAAGCAACATCTATGCAGCTATTGCCAACTGTTCGGGAATATCGAAATCAGACGATGCTGTATCTATTCTTGCTGCTGTTGTTTCTGTTCGGTATGGTATATCTGGTTCTGCTGTTTTATCTGCGACGCCAGCATAGAGCTATTGATGATGCGGGAAGTAAGATTCGAGAATTTTTGGATGGCAATTCTATGTCCAGAATTGAATGTTCCCAAACCGGTGATTGGTATAGCCTTTTCCATGATGTCAATGAAATGGCGACTATTCTCTCCGCCCATGCAGAGAGCCAGAAGCAGACAAAGGAGTTCTTACAGGACATCATTTCGGATGTATCACATCAGATTAAAACGCCGCTATCTGCTTTGAAAATGTACCATGAAATCATAAGCAGTCATAAAGGAGAAGCCGAAACGGTGGCGAACTTTTCGGAAAAATCTCAACGAGAGATTAAGCGAATGGAGAACGTTATTTATACACTGCTCAAACTGGCGCGCCTGGATGCGGGAATTATACAGATGGAAAAAGCAGAAGAAAATGTTTCCGCTCTCATGCAAGATGTTTTGGAACGATTTGAAACATGGGCAGAACAGGATCACAAAGAGATCACCCTTTCGGGTAAGGATGATATTTCTCTTAATTGCGATGCACTATGGATGTCGGAGGCGATTGGAAATATCGTCAAAAATGCTTTGGAACACACACAACCGGGCGGTCACATTTCGGTGCAATGGACACAATCACCCCTGTTGACTCAGATCGTCATTACAGACGATGGCAAAGGTATCCACCAAGAGGACTTATACAACATTTTCAAACGCTTTTACCGCAGCCGCTTTTCGTCAGATGTGCATGGGATAGGATTGGGCTTACCGCTGGCTAAATCTATTGTGGAGGCACATGGGGGAACTATTTCTGTAACCAGCACACTCAATGTTGGAACTACCTTCACATTGAACTTTTTCAGCCTTACAAATGAGTAAGATGCAGGTCACTTGGAAGTAAGCCGAAGGGGGTATGATGTGACCATAAGGAGGTACTGCGTATGAATATTCTTGAAGTACAGGACTTGTGCAAAACCTATGGAAAAGGTGAAGCAGCGGTTCAAGCGTTGCGTCATGCAACATTTTCGGTTCGCAAAGGTGAATTTATTGCCATTATTGGTGAATCTGGCTCCGGCAAAAGTACGTTGCTGAATGTTGTGGGTGCTCTGGACAAAGCCACTTCCGGCAAGGTCTGGATCGACGGTCAGGATATTTTCTCAATGCCGGAGAAAAAACTGACCGTGTTCCGGCGGCAACACATCGGTTTTATCTTTCAGTCATTTAATCTGATCCCGGAACTGAATGTAGAACAGAACATCACTTTTCCGTTGCTGCTTGACTACAAGCGGCCAGACCAGAGGTTTGTCAACGAGCTGCTGAATGTTTTGGGACTGACCGAACGCCGTCATCATCTTCCCAGTCAGCTCTCCGGTGGCCAGCAACAGCGTGTCGCTATCGGCAGGGCTTTGGTTACACGACCTGCACTGGTTTTGGCGGACGAGCCGACCGGAAATCTGGACAGTAAAAATAGTCAGGAAGTCTTGGCTCTCCTGCAAACCATGTCGGCCAAGTACCAGCAAACCATTTTGATGATTACCCACAACAAAAATCATGCAAGTGCGGCAGACCGCATTTTCAATATGTCTGATGGTGTGCTGAAGGAGTTGGGGGCGAGCCGGAAATGAAACACTACCTCGACTTGGTTTCTATCTCCAACAAGGTTCACCGCAGGCAAAGCCGCATGACACGCATTTGCATTGTGCTGGCGGTTTTCCTGGTTGCAGTCATGTTTGGACTGGCCGATATGTATTTGAAAAGCATGACGGATGAAACCCGGCATCAAACTGGAGATTGGCATTGTAAAATCACAGCTATTGACGAAAAAACATCCGAATATATTGCTGCCCGCCCTGAAATAGACTTGTCTGGCTGGCAAGGCAACATTCCCGCAGAAATCGGCTGCACAGTGGCAGACCAGCCCGTTTCTGTTGCAGGGATGGACGAGACAATATTTTCTGAAATTTATTTAGGTTCTGTCCTTTCAGGTGAGTTCCCTGAGATAGCTGGACAGGTAGCTGTTTCATCTACATTAGCACAAACAGCAGGAATTTCGTTGGGAGATACTCTTACTTTGAACTCTCCTGATGGGAGTACAATGCAACTGGCGATTACGGGAATTATGGATGATGATGCCGCCAATATGATCTCGGGAAGTGCCAGTGCAGTCCTTTTGACACCTGAAGGGCTGTCAAGCATTCAAACTGCGGATCTAAGCGGCAACTGGCAGTATGTCGTTCGGTTCTCGCTGCTCACTAATGTTGGTTCCAGCATTGCTGATATTCAGCAGCAAAACGGCATATCTGATGCACAAATCACCCAAAATGAAGAACTGCTCAGTATGCTCGGGCAGCTGCCGGGTTCCAATATGTCGCAGATATACACAATGGCATTTCTGCTTTCTTTGGTGGTAATGGGAACTTGTGTTATGATGATTTCCAGTAGTTTGAATAGTAATGTCAGCCAGCGCATGGAGTTTTTCGGTTTACTGCGCTGTTTGGGAGCCACTCGTCGCCAAGTATTGCGCTTTGTGCGCCGTGAGGCTTTACAGTGGTGCATTACCGCCATACCCATTGGTATCGGGTTAAGTATCGTGGTGGTTTGGGGACTGTGTGCAGTCATGCGGCAGCTCAGCACTGTATGGTTTGGTTATATGCCTATCTTTGGCATTAGCTGGCTAAGCATTGGTGTGAGCATTGTATTGGGACTTATTACCGTTCTATTGGCGGCTCGGACCCCCGCAAAAATGGCAGCAAAGTTTTCCCCATTGGAGGCTGTCACAGGCAATACACAGCAGGAATCCTCGTTCCGCCATGCGGCAAACACTCGGCGGTGGCATGTAGAGGTAGCACTTGGTATCCATCATGCCAAGGCCAAACGGCGCAGCTATATTCTGATGACAGGTGCATTTGCAATCTGCATCACCTTGTTTTTAGGGTTCTGTACGCTGGTTCCCTTTATGGAAAACGCATTTATGCCGAAAGAATGGTCGCCCGAGCTTTCCATTGTCAGTGACACAAATACTTGTTCCATTCCGGCGGATCGAAGGGATGCCGTAGTGCAAAATTCCGCTGTCAGTCGAGTGTTTGGCAGAATGTTTGCTTATGATGTTCCTGCCCAAATTAGCGGCGCAATCCATAACAGCAATCTAATCTCCTATGAAGAAAATCAGTTCCGCTGGGCGCAAGATCAACTAATTGCAGGTTCTATAGATACTGTAACGAACACGCCGGGACAGGTCTTGTTTGTGGCAAACACAGGAACAGAAGTGCAGGTGGGAGATACCATTACACTGACAATAAACGGGAAGAATCAAACAGTTACGGTAGGGGGTGTTTTGTCTGACAGCCTATTGGCTCGTGCAGAGGGAACGGAAACACTGATCTGCTCCGAGGAAACTTTTTCGCAGCTGACGGGTGAGATTGGATATACTATCCTGGATGTCCAGTTCCGCTTTGGTTCTGATGAAGAAGATGTTGCCGAGGTTGAAGCATTGTTCGGTGATGGAGTCACTTTCACTGATGTCTTAATCCAAGCACAGCAACAACGTGGCCTTTATTATGCTTTTGCAACATTGGTATATGGTTTTCTGTCAATCATTGTAGCCATTACGATTTTCCATATTATGAATACCATCAGCATGGGAGTTTCCGCCCGAACTCGTCAATATGGAGTAATGCGTGCCATTGGCATGAGTAATCAACAGCTTACACGCATGATTTCTGCGGAAGCTGCCTCGTATGCCATAAGTGGTGTCATATTGGGATGTATTTTCGGATTGTTGTTTCATTGGTTCCTGTACTCCAGCCTTATCACTCGCACATTCGGAAATCCCTGGAGTGTTCCGTGGCTGGAATTGTGCTTGATCGTAGGTGTGATTCTCGCAACCACGGCGCTGGCTGTACGAGGCCCAGCAAGAAGATTACACGCTATGTCGATTGTGGAAAATATCAGCTCGCAATAAAATTATATGGCATACGGCCAATAGGCTAAATACTCATGTGGATTTGAAAGGTTGTCCCTCCGAGAAGATCGGTGTGGGCAACCTTTTTATTTATCTTACAGATAAGTAAGATGGAAGTCATTTGGAAGTAAGATTGATTCCTTAAAATCGAAACAAATAAAGATTTCCTGCCGGACGACGGCAAAAGAAAAAAAGCCGTCGTAGAGCAGACAATTTGACACGCCCATTTGAAACGGCGGCTTTGATTTTCAGAGCCGCCGTTTCTTTGCGTTTGCACAAACCAATGACGACTTGCAGGGACACGGTAGCCGATTGGAGGTTAATTTGCCGTGTCCTTCTTTTTATTTCGCAGTATCCATGATCTGCACCAGTTAAAAAAAGCGTAGCCCCTCCGTCGGAGTCGTCCGGCTTTGAATATGAACTATACCATGTAAGCAATCATCTTTATAAAACATTTCTGCGTCCAGCAGGTCCGTTGCGACTTGCTGGGCGCTTTTTGCTGTTTTCTGAGGACAAGCCCGCCTCGAAAAAAATTTATAAGAAATTTTCAAAAAGGAGGCTTTTAGCGGGTAGCGAGCGGCTTTGCGTTCGCCTTGTTAGCGGAAAGGGAGAAACCCACCTCATTCCCCCAGGAAAGGGGGTGAAAAGATGGATATGATTCCCCGCAATGACTATGGCGAGCGGTGCCAGTTCGATGCTTACTGCAAGCTGGTACTGTACCATGAGGCAATCGACTACCTCCGGGAAATGCAGAGGCGCCGTGACAGGGAACTGTCATTCAGCGACCTTCCGCAAATGGAGATGGACAAGCTCTGCGTTGTAGATCATTACCCCAGTGACAGATTTACATTCTCGTCCCACGGGTATGACCTACATATTGAAAACGAGCTTGTGGCTGATGCCTTCGCCGGTTTGTCCATTCAGGAGCAGAGTATTTTGATCCTGCATTTTGTTCTGGACCTGCCGGATCAGGAAGTTGGCCGCCTTGTTGGAATGTCTCGCAGCGCCGTTCAGCGGCGAAGGGCAAAATCATTGACCGAGCTGCGGATCAAGTTGGCCGCACTCATGCCGAAGGGAGGTTGAAGGTATGAAGAAACCCACTTACAAGGGCAAGGAGCTTCTTCCTCTTTCGGTGATTGACGCCGCCCGTGACGGGGACTCTCAGGCTGTGGATCAGGTACTCCGGTATTATGAGGGCTATATCAATAAGCTCTGCACCCGGACGCTTTACGATCCTGACGGCCAGCCCCATGTTCGGGTGGACGAGTACATGAAACGCCGATTGGAGATCAAGCTCATTCATTCCATTGTCAGCGTAAGCTGACAAGCCCGGTCTGAAAGCGGAAACAGCTTACCCTTTCCCTGTTTCTTTCTTTCGTGAACGGAGGCAGCACCTTGACAAAGAAAGCCCGTTGGGAGGCCAACGCCGCAGTATAAGGCAAACGGATACATTCCTGTTTGTGCCGAGCCATACGGCCGGTGCGCCATGACCTCGTTTCAAGTCCGCAGGACGGGACCACTGTAACGGGCGAGCGAACAGCGCCAGGCCGCAAAGCAAGCGTGGCAGCTTGCAGGCGATGACACACGGGCAGGGTTAAAGATACTCGCGCATTGAACGCCCACAAAGCATTGTGCGCCGCACCCATCAGCATGGGCCGGGGTTAGACTCCCGTGGAGCTGTGCCAACAGCCGTCCGTAAGCCTACTTTTCTTTTTTGAAGGTTTATGGATAGATCGTAAACTTTTCAATTAGCAGCAGACAAACACGGAACAGCACGGTAAAATGATGGTGGAAGTTATATTACCCACACATATTCGTGCTGTTCCTTTTCATAACTGAAAGGGGGTTCTCATGTCTCAAACATGGAACGGCACGAAGAAAGAAACCCCTGAAAGAAGGACGTATACGGTTGACGATATTGCTCAAATCCTGGGCATCGGAAGAACTTCCGCATATATCCTTGTAAAAGAAGGGCACTTCAAAATCGTGCGAATTGGTAACGCCATACGCATTTCCAAGCGGTCATTTGACGAGTGGCTTGACTCCCTCGACCTGTGATCCAAGAAAGGAAGAACGATATGGCATCTATAATCAAGCGAAAGAAAAACTATTCCGTTGTTTACAACTATGTGGACGAAAACGGAGAAACCAAACAGAAGTGGGAAACCTGGCATACCCACAAGGAGGCCTTGAAGCGCAAGGCGGAAATCGAAAATCAGCAGCACACGGGAACTTTTCTCCCGCCAAGCAATCAGACGATCACCGAGTTCCTTTATGACTTCGTATCTCTTTACGGAGAAAAGAAATGGGGCGTGTCTATGTATGACAGCCAAACGGCGCTGATTGCGAACTATATCAATCCGATCATCGGTGATATGGAGGTACAGGCGGTTACTCCCCGTGCGGTTGACGGTTATATCCAGACCTTGCAGAAAACCAAGTCGGTGTCTACCAAGACCCGAAAGGCTGTTACCACCTATGTCAGCGACAAGACCATTGAAAAGATCATCAAGCTCCTGCGGTGTGCGTTTAAGCAGGCAGTACGATGGGAAATCATTGCAAGAAATCCCTTTGACAATGTGATCCTCCCGAAAACGGAGTATGCGAAACGGGATATCTGGACAGCAGATATGATTCGTCTTGCTCTGGACAAATGCACGGACAGCAAGCTCTATGTGGCAATGAACCTTTCCTTTGCCTGCTCTCTGCGTATGGGTGAAATCCTGGGGTTGACCTGGGAGAACGTCCATATTTCCGATGAAGATATTGCGGCGGATAACGCCTATGTCTACATCGACAAGGAGCTGACACGGGCATCCAAACGGGCGATTGAAACGCTGGGCGAGAAGGATATCTATTACATCTTCACTCCGCTCATGCCGAACACCAGCACAAGAATTGTTCTGAAAAAGCCGAAAACCGATTCCAGTATCCGTAAGGTGTGGCTGCCGAAAACGCTTGCCTACATCCTGCGGGAATGGAAGAAGTCCCAAGACGAGTTAAAAGGCTTTCTGGGTGACGAGTATCAGGACTTCGATCTGGTCGTGGCACTTCCCAATGGACGCCCCTGCGAGGATCGGATCATCCTCAAAGAGTTTGCAAAGCTCCGTGAGGACGCAGGGCTGCCGAAGGTGGTCTTTCATTCTCTCCGTCATTCCAGTACCACCTACAAGCTGAAACTGAACCACGGCGATCTGAAAGCCACCCAGGGCGATACAGGCCATGCCGAGATCGACATGATAACCAGTATCTATGCTCACATTCTGGACGAGGATAGAAAGGTCAATGCTCAGAAATTCGAGACAGCCTTCTATGCCAAGCCTGATCTTCGCAATGTCCGTCCGCCGGAGGAACCGGCAAAATCGGAACCTGCGACCCTGGACCTTGAAAGCCTTGTGGAGCAGCTTCAGAAGTCGCCGGAGCTGGCAAGTGCGCTCGCAGCCCTGATAGCGGCGCAAGCCCCGGCAAAGTGATCCGAAAAATCGAATTAGCAAAACGCAGAATTTTCTTAGCAAATTTCTGAAAAGCGTTCGAGTCCAATTAGCAAATATACATCATGCGGCGTATAAAAATCTCTCGGTAACAGAAGCGAAATTACCGGGAGAAGGAGGAATAAAAAAACGCTGCAAACCCCGAAAAAAGGCTTGCAGCGGTGCTTTCTGGCGTCCCAGAGAGGATTTGAACCTCCGACCCCACGCTTAGGAGGCGTGTGCTCTATCCAGCTGAGCTATATGGACGTGTCTGATATATGATTATAGCCCGATCAAAGTCGAACTGCAATCCCTTATTTAGTTTTTTTTGAGGTGGCCGTTGTAACGCAACCTTAGGAGGGAGGCGCTTTATCCAGCTAAGCTACTGAGGCATATTATGTATTATCGTTGATTTTTTGAAATTCAACGCGCTTGGAAACGAATATGCAGAATGATTTTCACACCGAAGTGACCGACTGCGTTGCAACCGGAACGGTGTTAAACTTGTTGCATCAAAATTTGTTGAGAAAACCGTGATTCTCGGTTTTGCTTTTGAATAGAGCAATCACTTCTGCACCTAAGGTATCAGGTTGACCGAATTCTTAGGAGGCGGACGCTCTATCCAGCTGAGCTACGGAGACACAGTTCTGCATCCTTGGGGCAGAAAACCCCAAAAATACAGTACCATATTATAATACCGCAACCGGGCTGTAAAATCAAGTTGAACCTGCGGGCAAAATGGTGTATGCTATAAAGGAATGCAAAGCGGCTGCGTGCTGCGCAGGGAGGATGCTATGGAAAAGATAAAAAATATCCGCAAAAGGCTGCGGCACCAGAGGTCGGTTCGGCGGAGAAAGCTGGGACTGAGCACCCCGACCCAGATCATCTGCGTCAGCTTTATTGCTGTCATCGCGCTGGGCACGCTGCTGCTCACCCTGCCTATTGCCAGCAGGCACGGACGGCTGGATGTGCTCAACGCCATGTTCACAGCAACCAGCGCCACCTGCGTTACCGGTCTGGTGGTGCGAGATACATGGTCGCAGTTCACATGGTTCGGGCAGGCGGTGGTGCTGCTGCTCATTCAGGTGGGCGGCCTTGGCCTTGTTACCCTTACCAGCTTTTTTGCGCTGGCCATGCGCCGGCGCATGGGCTTCCGGGATCTGCGGTTGCTGGGCGAAAGCGTTTCGGCGGACGGCTACGATCAGGCCAAAAGTGTGCTGAAGATCGTGGTGGGGCTGGCAGCGATGTTTGAAGGCATCGGCATTCTGCTGCTGATGTTCGCCTTTGTGCCGCAGTTCGGGCTGGAGGGCGTCTGGATCAGCGTATTCACCGCCATTTCGGCCTTCTGCAATGCGGGCTTTGACCTGTTCGGCCGGTTCGGAGCGTACTCCTCGCTGGCCCCCTATGTCAACAACTACTATGTGCAGGCAGTGATCATGTTCATGATCATCTCCGGCGGTCTGGGCTTTATGGTCTGGGTGGAACTGTGCCAGTGGTATAAAAAACGCCGCCTGTCCCTGCACGCCAAGGTGGTGCTGTCCTTCTCGGTGATCCTGTGGCTGGGCGGTGCACTGGGGCTGGGGCTGATGGAGTGGAACAACCCCGCCACGCTGGGCGGGCTGTCGGTGCCCGGCAAGGTGATGGCTTCGCTGTTCCAGTCGGTATCCACCCGTACCGCCGGCATGAACACCGTGGATCTGGCCTCCTGCGGCACCCTGAGCAAGCTGCTCATGAGCGTGCTGCAATTCATCGGCGCAGCGCCCGGCTCTACCGGCGGCGGCGTGAAGGTGACCACCTTCGCTGTCATCATCCTGACCATCCGCAGCGTGGCGCAGGGACGCGATGACTGTGTGATCGCTGACCATCATATCGAGTCCAAGACCGTCTACCGTGCGCTGACCATTATCGTGCTGGGCGCGGCGGCAGTCATCGGCTCGGCCATTGTGGTGTATTACAACACCTCGGACGCCGTGTCCGTGGTGGATGCCATCTTCGAGTCCTGCTCGGCCTTTGGCACGGTGGGCCTTTCCGTAGGTGTAACCAGCCAGCTGAACAACGGGGCAAAGATCCTGTATATGCTGGTCATGTTCATGGGCCGTGTAGGCCCGGTGGCCTTTGCCATGAGCCTGACCGCCAAACCGGACGACAATAAGCGCAAGATCATGCCAGTGGGGCATATCAACGTAGGTTAAATGAAAACAGGCGGCTGCACAAAGCATTGTGCAGCCGCCGCTTTTATGTTGAGCGATAGGGACAGACCGTTTTCACGCTGAAAGTTTTTTCGCAGAAAAAGCAGATCACTCTGCGTACAGGGAAATGATATTCAGCACGATCTCGGTGCAGCGGTCCATCCGCTCCACGGTGGTGCACTCGCACACGCCGTGGAAGTTGAAGCCGCCGGTGCCCAGATTGGGGCAGGGCAGACCCATCCAGCTCAGGGTAGCGCCATCGGTGCCGCCGCGCACGGGCACCTCCACCGGCTCCAGACCGGCCATGCGCACAGCCTTGCGGGCGGTCTCGATGAGGTGGAAGTGGGGCTTGATCTTTTCCAGCATATTGCGGTAGCTGTCCTTGATCTCCACTTCCACGGTGCCTGCGCCGTACTTGCCGTTCAGGTAATCGGCAATGTCCTGCATGTTGTCCTTCTTGAACTGCAGCTTGGCGGCATCGTGGTCGCGCAGGATGTAGCCCAGCTTTGCGGTGGTAACGTCGCCGTACATCTGGCACAGGTGATAGAAGCCCTGACGCCCCTCGGTGGTCTCGGGACGCGCCATCACGGGCAGAGCGCCGTGGAACTCCATGGCAACGTTGGAAGCGTTGATCATGGTGTCTTTGGCAGAGCCGGGGTGCACCGAGAAGCCGTGGATGGTCACGGTGGCGGCAGCAGCGTTGAAGTTCTCGTACTCGATGTCGCCGGCATCGCCGCCGTCCACCGTGTAGGCAAAGTCTGCGCCAAAGCCGGGGATATCGAACAGGTCGGCACCCTCGCCGATCTCCTCGTCCGGGGTAAAGCCGATGCACAGCTTGCCGTGGGGGCGGCCCTCGCGGATAACGGTCTCCACAGCGGTCATGATCTCAGCCACACCGGCTTTGTCGTCTGCACCCAGCAGGGTGGTGCCGTCGGTGGTGATGAGGGTCTCGCCCTTCATGGAGGCAAGGAAGGGGAAGGCGGAGACCTTCATCACCTTGCCGGTGGCGGGCAGCACCACGTCGCCGCCGTCATAGTTCTCGTGCAGGATGGGGTTCACGTTCTCGCCACTGGCATCCGGGGCGGTGTCCATGTGGGCAATCAGACCCAGTGCGGGCTTTTCCTCGCAGCCGGGGGTGGCGGGCAGGGAACCGTAGACGTAGCAGTGTTCGTCCACCCGGGCATCCTCCACGCCCAGAGCCTTCAGCTCCTCCACCAGCTTGTGAGCCAGATCAAACTCCCGCGCAGCGGAAGGATGGGTGCCGGACTCCGGGTCCGAGGTGGTGTAGACCTTGACGTAATCAAGCAGTCGTTCATAGGCGCGCATAACAAAGCACACTCCTTTAACAATATTGAAGGACCGCAGCTTTGCGATCCAGCTCCTATCATACCCTGTTTTTTCGGTTTTGACAACCTTTTTTGCGCACTTGGGACAGAAAGCGCAGCTTCAACAGCAAAATTTACCGTAAAAAGCCGCTCGCCAACCCTTTTGCGCTGCCCGTAACATAAAAAGAGACATCGGAAAGCCCGCAGGCTCTCCGGTGTCTTACTTTTTTCAGCGTTCCCGCTTGCGGGCAGGGTTTAACCCAGGCAGACGCCCATGCGGCGTGCCACGCTCAGCAGCTCGCAGTTTTCGGGCACATTGCGGGTCTTACCGGCAATGTCTGCCAGACGGTTCTCGGTCACCCGGCGGTTCACCATGGCCACGGTCACGCCGTAGCGCTCCACCTCCACCAGCTGTGCAGCATAGCTGCCGAACTGGGTGGCCAGTACACGGTCGTAGGCGCTGGGGCTGCCGCCGCGCTGCATATGACCCGGGATGCACACGCGGGTCTCCATGCCGGTCTTTTTCTGCACGGCCTGTGCAATGCGGTTGGTGGCGGTGGTGCCAAGGCCGGCCTCGGCACGCTTGGCCATCCAGTCCTTGCGCTTCATGCGGGCTTCCTCGGTGTTGATGGCACCCTCGGCCACGGCAAGGATAGAGAAGTTGGAACCCTTCTTGGCGCGGCGCTCCACGGCCTCGCACACGCGGTCGATATCGTAGGGCAGCTCCGGCAGCAGAATGATGTCCGCACCACCGGCAATGCCGGAGTACAGGGTAAGCCAGCCTGCCTTGTTGCCCATGATCTCAATGCACATCACGCGGCTGTGGCTGCCGGCGGTGGTGTGGATGCGGTCGATGACGTCTGTGGCAATATCCACAGCGGTGTGGAAGCCGAAAGTCACATCGGTGCCGTAGATATCGTTGTCAATGGTCTTGGGCAGGCCGATGATGTTCAGCCCCTCCTGCGAGAGCAGGTTGGCGGTCTTGTGGGTGCCGTTGCCGCCCAGACACAGCAGACAGTCCAGCTTTGCCGCCTTGTAGGTCTTTTTCATGGCGGCGACCTTATCAATGTTGTCGTCCTCCACCACACGCATCAGCTTGAAGGGGGTGCGCTTGGTGCCCAGAATGGTGCCGCCTAAGGTCAGGATGCCGCGGAAGTCGTCCTCGTTCATTTCACGGTAGTCGCCGTTGATCAGGCCGCTGTAACCGTTGGCGATGCCCACGATCTCCACGTTATCTCCCATGCGGGCGTACAGTGCTTTTGCAACGCCGCGGATGGTGGCGTTCAGGCCCGGACAATCGCCGCCAGAAGTCAGGATACCAACACGTTTTTTCATTCAAATACCCTCTTTCATTATCATTCAGGCAAAGCCGAACGGTCCGGCAAAGGGTGCCGGGCTGACCGGGGTCCTACCTTTTTATAGTATTAGAGTAGTCCGAAAGGGAAGTGCTGTCAAGAGAAAAACCAAAAATTTACAAGCCTGTGTGCATCGGAAAACCGCTGCGAAAACTTTTGCAGAAAAACTGAAAAAATGGTTGACAAGCAGCTCGCCGGCGTGTATAATATCCCTTGTCAGCAACGCACGGCGCGGCTGACACAACCGAATATTGGGGATTTGCATAGTGGTAGTGCGGTAGACTCTGACTCTACTTGTGGGAGTTCG
>OOBK01000132.1_pt1 | contig 52939 bp, 51 predicted proteins | sample 1671541 | NCBI WGS metagenome assembly OOBK01 (sample SAMN06348167, study PRJEB24527) | human gut metagenome | biome: human gut; feature: ankylosing spondylitis patient; material: feces | host: Homo sapiens | place: China | collected 2015-10 | reverse complement strand
GGTAGACAAAAATCACACATTCATCCCGGTTTTTGTCTACTTTCAAGTCCGCGCAACCCAATTTTGGACCAGCCGGTAGACAAAAATCACACATTCATCCCGGTTTTTGTCTACTTTCAAGTCCGCGCACCCTGAATTTGGACCAACCGGTAGACAAAAATCACACATTCATCCCGGTTTTTGTCTACTTTCAGGACCGCGCGCCCTGAATTTGGACCAGCCGGTAGACAAAAATCACACATTTACCCTGGTTTTTGTCTACTGTCCCCAGAGATTCAAAGGGGATTACGGGCAAAACGGCGATTTTTGAAACATACCCGTAAATGCCAGTCCTCGGTCACGGGCAAAAGGCCGTTTTTTAAAATCTGCCCGTAATCCCGCGCAAAACGCTGCCGCCTTCACTGCATTTGTCAAATAAAAATACCTCGTTTCACCAAAGAAACGAGGCTTAGCTTCGACTACTGCTGAGAATAACCGTGAATTTTAAAATAGACCTGGGATACGAACTCGGCCAAAAAGAAACCGACCGCAATCGAACCGGCAATCATCCCGACTTGGGCAAGATAGCTCAAAGCCAAATCGTTTTTTCCAATCGCAAAATAACGCACGGCACGATATGCCTGGCCTCCCGGTACAAGCGGGACAAGGCTTGGAATATTAAACAAAATCATCGGCATCTTCTTGAAACGGGCACAAAACATGGCACCCATACCGATGGAAAATGCTGCCAGCAAGTTGGCAAGCATCGAGCTGCTGAAACAGTCCTTTATGCAAACATAGACCAACCATCCGATGACGCCGACGATTCCGCATGCGTTCAATCCGCGTCGCGGGATGTTCAGGATAACCCCAAACCCGACGGTTGCAAGATAACAAAAAACAACGTTCACAATTAAAAATAAAATCAGATTCATCATCGCTCACCTCAGAAAAAACGCAATACGACGGCAATGCCAAAGCCAATTGCGCACGCAGAAATCAACGCTTCGGTTCCGCGCGAAATACCGCTCAAAATATGCCCCGCAAGCACGTCACGGACTGCATTTGTCAAGGGAACCCCTGGAACCAGCGGCATGACGGCGCCAATCGTGATCATCCCCATGCTTGTTCCAAGGTGAAAGCGAACAAAAAATGAAGCGCACAATCCGATTACCAACGCTCCCAAAAATTCGCTCACAAATTTTACTTTAAATCTCGTATTAATATACCAATAGACCGCATAACCGATTCCGCCTGCGAAAAATGCAGGGAAGAAATCCAAAAAACTTCCGCCATACATCACAAGCAGCGTTGAACTGACAATTGCTGCCGCAAGCAGCTGCCAGGGAAAAACGAAGAACGGAGTGGTCGTTTTCATTCGGTTAAGCCTTTCATCCACCTCTTCAAGCGATAATTCGCCGCGCTGAAAGGCCCGCGACAAATCATTGACGCGCGAAACCATTTCAAGATTGATGCTGCGCTCATTGATTGGTTCGATTCGAGTCAGTTTGCTTTTGGGCGCGGACATCATGATTCCCGTCGTCGTTTCAAAAATGCGCGGCTCTTTGATTCCGGCATTTTTTGCAAGCCGATACATCGTATCATCGACTCTGGCCATATCAGCGCCGCTTTCAATCATCAGTTTTCCAGCGGTCAAAACGACCTCCATGGCCAATTCATCACGTTTCATTTCATTCATTTCTTAATTTCACCATTGCCATCCAAGTTAATTTTGGCGCATCCGATCAAGATGCTACCAACGATTATGACAAAAGCAGACGTAAATGTAAATAGGGCAGCGTATGAAAAATTATCGATAATTATCCCACCCAAAACAGGACCGACTGCGCGACCCAATGCCGGAAATGCGGTAACGAGTCCCTGATACTTCCCTTTTTCGCTAAATGAGCTGAGGCTTGAGACAAAAGCCGGAAAAGTCGGAAAAGTCAGCACCTCGCCCAAAGTAACAATGACCATCGACAAAACAAAATACGGATAGCTTTTTGCAAAAATCAGTGAGCTGAATCCGAAGACAAACAAAACGATGCCCAAATAAATCTTATGCGTCAGCTTGGTTTGGAAAGATTCGTCAAAGCGATTGATCAGCGGCTGAATCAAAACAATTATGATACCGTTGATCGTCCACAGCAAACTGTAGTTTTTGACGGGAATTCCCAACTGTCCCATGTAAACCGACAAATTGCTCTGCCATTGCGAATATCCGACGTCGATTGCAAAATACAGTGCGAGTGCTGCAAAAATCACGATTGCTGCTTTTTCAGGCGTTTTATCGGAGGCACCCTTCTTTTGACTTGCATGTTTAGCCAAAACGTGCTGTGGGACAAAATAAAACAGCCAGACTATCAGCAAAAAAACGGCATACATCGCAAAATTGACGATAAAAATCATGTTGATTGAAATTTCAATGACATATCCGACAAGCATCGTCCCAGCGACCACGCCGACGTTTTGCATGAAATAGATCATATTAAAAACGTATCTTGAATCTTTTTCTTTAATTCCGGTTGCAAGCGAACTGACAATCGTTGACGAAATACCGTTTCCGAAATTATCCAGAATCAGCAAAAAAGCAAAATATGGCCAATCATGGAAGAAAATCAGCAAAAAGACCGATGCAGCCTGCATTAAAACTGACAAGATCAAGAAAAAGCGAACTTTTCCATGATCGTATATGTATCCTCCAAGCCAGCTTCCGATAATCAGCGTAATCGAGTTGAAGAACAGTACTGTTCCGGCAACCGTTAACGACTGATGCAAATAATCATGCATATAAATTAAATCGTCGTCAAGGGCCACAACAGGCTTCCGCCGGTCGAACAAATCAGGCTCCCTAAAAGAAGCCAATGCAAGCGTAACTCTCTTTTCAAAATTCTGCCCCCTTTTTAAGATCCAGTATCATAAGTGTAATCCCGCACAAAATTTCATGCAAGCAAAAAAGACCGAATGAAATCATCCGGTCCTCTACAATTGCGATTTTTATTTCCTGATCAACAGTTACGTACGCAACTGTCCCGAGTTGTTTTAGTCTTTAACGACGTTTGCAGCTTGCAAACCGCGTTGACCTTCTTCAACGTCAAAAGTTACGTGTTGTCCTTCTTCCAAAGACTTGTAACCTTCACCTTGGATTGCAGAAAAGTGAACGAAAACGTCGCTGCCGTCTTCACGCGTGATGAAACCGTATCCTTTTTCTGCATTAAACCATTTAACTGTACCTTGTTCCATTAATAAAACTCCTTCTGCGCCATATGCGCATAATTATTGTAATTCTGACGGGCGCAAATGGAGATGTTGAATGAAACGATAACCAATATGACCAATACAAAAATACAAGTCTAATTATACCACATCAAGCTGATTTATAGTAGGCATCAGACCTACTTAACAAAAATATAGTGTGCTGCCTTATACCCGATGCTCGTTTCTTCGCCGCTGTCGCAATAAGTCAGCTTGATCGGGCCTTCAAACGGAGTATGTTCCCCAACGACAAGCCTGTCGCCAAGATTGATGTGAATATCGTCCAAATAGGAAAGCAATTCATGATTATCAATAAAACGATCAACGGTAATCGTCGTCCCTTCTGCAACGTCAGCCAAAATCAAATAGCTTTCTTCGCGGTAGGTTCCCGATTTGTCCGGAATAACCCCGCCGTGAGGACAATGTTCGGGATGACCTAAAAATTCTTCCAAGTGATCCATCAAATTGTCGCTTGTAACATGTTCTAAAATCTCGGCATCGTTATGCACGTCCTGTAATTTATAATTTAACTTGTCAACCAAAAAAGTTTCCCATAAACGATGCCTTCTGATCAGGTTTTCTGCAATCTCAGTCCCCTTTTTCGTCAAAGATATTCCGGCATACGGAGTGTGATCGACAAGTCCTTCTTTTACGAGCTTGCTGACCATTTCCGTCACGGAACCAGCTGCAACGTTCAAACTCATTGCAATCTGCTTATTTGAAACTTTCTTTTTGCGTCCGCCCAATTCAAAGATGATCTTTAAATAGTCTTCTTTTTTTGGCGTCATTAATCTTCACCTGACCTTTTTGTTCGTCTAGTTACAAACATTATACCAAATTTTTAGGTATATTAAAAATATTTGTCCATCAATCACAATTTATGCATCTCAATTTCCCTAACAAATGTTCCATATCATTTTCAAGCGGCAATTCAAACCTGAGCCTTTTGCAGGAAAAAGGATCGTCAAATGCCAAACGGCAAGCGTGAAGTGCTTGTCTTTTGCATGCATCGTTTTTTTGGCCTCCATACAGTTCATCTGAAATCAGCGGATGCGCAAAATGTGCAAAATGAGCACGAATCTGATGAGTTCTTCCGGTATGAAGAACGCACTCAACCAACGTGGCTTCGTTGCCAAAACGCTCTCGAACCCAATATTCCGTAACTGCATTTTGCCCATCGCAAGAAACGATCCGCCTAAAACCGTTATCCTCTTTCTTAAGCGGCAAGTCAATAATTCCGTGATCTTTTTTGACAAATCCAGAGCATACGGCCAAATACCGTTTTTCCATCGAATGTTCCTGAACCTGCTTTGAAATCAGTCCTTGTGCAAACCCATGCTTTGCGCAAAGCATCAGTCCGCTTGTAAACCTGTCCAGTCTTGTTACGGCATGAGGAACAAGATTTTCGCTTTTTTGATCAATCAGATACCCCTTGACGCGATTCATCATCGTATCATGATCGTTCGAAGGACCAGGAACGCTGGATATTCCTGCAGGCTTGTCAAGCAACAGCCAGTTTTCATCTTCATAGACGACTTTAATCCTTTCATGACTGACAAGAATCCGCTCATCGTCTTTTTCCGGTGGAAGCACGAGCGTTACTTTATCATTTTGGCCGACCGAGGCCGAAAGAACCGTTTTTTCTCCGTTCAGTCTTACGTTGCCTTGGCCTCGCTTAAGTTTAGCGAGCATCCGATGACTGACGCCATGATCGGTCAGAATTCTTTTCACCGTTGCTTTTTTCCCCGAATGGTTCTGCCACGTAAATTCCATGTTTGCCATCCCTTCGTTGATGTTTAGTTCATTTTAGAGCAAAGCAGCCAAATAAGCAAGCAGCCCTTTAGTCAAAAAAAGAGCCTTGCCATCCGGCAGGACTAAAAAACGAATATGTCTACCGATCAAAACGATAGTGGCTTAGCAACGATTCGATCTTAATACGTGACGTCATAAAAATGACAAAACCCAGAATAATCAGCATCGAAGAAAACATCCACTGTAGTCTGACCCAGGTCATTATCACCATCGAAAAACAAATTTCGCGTACGTATAACAAATCACCGATGCCAAATGCAGTGTCTCCTAACGAAAAAAAAAGTGCAATCGTCATAAGAAGTCCGCCAGAAATCATCATTGCCAGACCTGAACCGTAAAAAAGCCGCCACTTATTTATGTGATGAGCAGACAAATACCTCACGATAAGAATAATCAGACTTCCGAATACGAAAAGTCCCGCCCATGAGATGGTGCTCAGGAATTGATAAAAGTGCTGCATTCCAGAAATCTGCATTTGACTTTTCTTTGCTTCAACGTATTCATTCAGATTGTTTCTGAACTTAACTTTGACATTTGTCCAATATTCTTTGTCTTTTGACGAATACCCGACACCGTTTACGTTGTAATCAAGCATCTTGTAAACAGTATTCGGTTCAATTACTTTGTCATTCATTGCGCGAAAATTCGAGATCATTTTTTTGGAACATTCTGCCGTTTGACTGTCGCTGAGAATCAGCTTTTCCCTAAACCTCAGCGGCATCCCCGTATACTGTGCCGTTTCAATTACAGTGCGGTTCAATTCATCACCGATTTCTTTAATCATCGCAGCATCATTTCCAAAACGCACAGGGCCAAAAAAACTTTCGATACTAATCAAAAACGTTATTGACAATACGCACAGTGTAATTGACAACGCTAAAATAGAAGAAATTACGCGCGGCAATTTGACATATGTCTTGCATAATTCCTCCGCATAATTTTGCAAAAAAACCAACTCCCTAAAATTATACCTAATCAACATCCGGCAACCGTCGGATTTATTATTTCTCTTGCCCCTCTCAAAATGAATAAAACGATTACAGTAGTTTATTTTTATGATATACTATAAAATTATCACACACATATATTGATTTTTATTGCCATATTTGTGAATATTTTAAATAAACATCAAATTTTTTGTTTATTAAAAAATGCAGCCAAGATTCCAAACACTCTCTTGACTGCATTTATCTCATTCATACGAAACGATCAATCTCGTCGCCAGTATATCATTGTCAGCACGTCTATCAGCATAACCGATAATATCAGCCCAAAAAAGACTCTGATCATCGGCTCCGCACATGCATCCATTATCATTCCCCATAAAGGCAAATGCAGAGAAAACAAGACAACCACCAACAATAAGGCAACAAGCTCAACATAATTTCTTCTGTCTAACATGCTATCCTCCCCTTGCTGCGCAGAACACCTACTCAAAACGCAGCTTAAATCTCTTCATCACCAACAAACAAAGTGATATCGACACGATTGCGTATATTATGGCTGGATAAACGGGGTTCATGCCCTTGAGCATACTCTCGATGCCCAGCAAAAATGAGGTGAAGGCATTATGTTTTTCAATTTCAAAAACGCCCGATCCCCAAACTGCATTCATGCCAACAAAGCTCAATGCCAAGACTATTTTACCATTTTTTTCCAATATGCTAAAGACGCAGCCAATCAGCATTGCCGTCATCATTCCGTCAACATACAAAGCCACGGCAAACGGCAGGTAATTGACATCACTGATCGAAAATACGTTTAGCAGATAGTTGTTTTTGGGATAAAACTGCTGAAACGCAAAATAGTAGGTCGAGCCTAAAAAAATATTGATTCTGTAAGTCGTAAAAGCTGCCAAAACTTTTGCTCTCCAATATTCTTTGCGCGTAACGCCGTTTTGAATGAAATACTTGAACTCATTATAAAAAAACAACAGGAAAAAGCACAGCACGGACTGCAAGAAGTCGGTCACCGGAAACATGAGCCAATCAGCGGTCAATTCATCTGACTTTCCTGACAAAAACAACCATCCGCCAAAATAAACGATGATGATGCCACCGATTGCAAGCAGCTCATACGTCAAATATTTTCTGATCAAAAAAACATATGCATACTTTTCCTTAATTGTCATCACGATTTCCCCCTGATTCCGTCAGACACAAAAACAACTTGTTCAAATCAAACGAGTCCAGGTAGACGGTATCCGGCAACGCCCGACCATCATCCAACTCATCATAGACGTAGTATCCTGCCGTATTTCCCAAGGACTCACTCCCGATAATCCTGAGTCCTTCGACATACTTTCCGGCATCATCTTTTGTCCCCGAAACAAAATGTGCCTTCGATAAGATATTTTCAACCGAATCGTCCAAAATAATGCGATGATCAGCAACAATCACGACATTTTCAATCAAGTTTTGAATCTCTTCAATCAGATGCGTCGAAATTACAAAAGTCCGTGGCCGTTTGGCATACGAATCAATCAATTCGCGGTAAAAAAGGTTGCGATTTGAAGCATCCAACCCCAAAACAGGCTCATCAAAAAAGATATATTCACACGGAACGCAAAGTGCCAAAATATCTTTAAAAATCGTTTTATACCCAGTCGAGAGCTTACCGTATCTGGATTTTAGATCAATCTCGAACTTTTTCGCAAGCTTGACCACATATTTCTCGTCAAATCCAGGGTAGAATCTTGCGGTGTCATTTATGATTTCAATCAGCTTCATTCCGCCCTGATACATCTCGAACTGTCCGACTGCAAAAATTCGTTCCAATTCGGGTGCGCTCTCAAGTATCTTATTGCCGTCAAGCGTTATCTCCCCTTTGTCAGCAAAGATTCTTCCGGAAATAAGATGTATCAGCGTCGATTTGCCGACACCGTTTCTTCCGAGGAGTCCATAAATCGTGCAAGGTTTGAAGAACGTCGAAACATTTTCCAAAACCGACTTCTTACCAAAAGATTTAGTCACTTTGCTAACTTTTATCCCCCTCATCTATTTCCACCCTTTCTCAATCATCTTTTGCAGCAATCCTTTAGATATGCCAAGTTTTTTAGCTTCTGAAATCATGCTTTCGACGTAATTTTTGTAAAACTGCTCTCGTCTTACTCCAGTCAATTTGGTTTGCGCACCATTTGCAACAAACATCCCTATCCCACGTCTTTTTTCAATCAGCCCGGCTTCAACTAAGATATTCATTCCTTTTAAAACCGTTGCAGGATTAATATGAAAGTCTCGTGAAATTTCCGTAGTCGATGGTATCTGCTCTCCTTCTGAAAAAACTCCAGTAAAAATCGCCTCTTCTAATTGAGATGCAATTTGAATATAAATCGGTTCGCCTCCGGTAAATTTAAAATGCATCGCTATTCCTCGTCTCATTCTAGATTATTTCCCAAAGTTTAATCCTACCACATTTTGAAAATTGCACACGCGTATAATCATGGATCGGGTGCTCATAAAAATCATAGCGTTCTTCAAACTGATCGTCCAAAAAGCCAATGATGTTGATAAGAGCGAATTTGCCAGAACCAGATTTCCCCATGATTCCGACAAACTCACCCTGCTCGATATTAAAATTGATGTCATGCAGGACGTGAAAACTCTCATCTGCTATATAAAATATAGAATAATATGAAATTGTAAAACGTTTTTCCACATTATTCAGAAAGAATATAGCTTTTCCTTTCCTGATTTTATTTGCTGCCGTCAACGCTGGTATTCCCGTATCCTAACGTGAGGGCAATGACAGTGACCGGCTCTTGCAGCTTAAGGACGTAGCCCGCCCCTTTTGATTTTTTATATCAATATCAACAAATTCATGACCGCATTTTCATCTCTGTCCATGACGGCACCTCATTCATAACGAACGTATTCGTTATGCTTGGTTTTATGTTTCATGTTGCCGTCAAGCCCGATTTTGTCATCACCTTTCTTGACGAATCCGCATCGAGAACACCGTTGCGTGCTTGGATAGAATTTGTCGGCTAAAAATAATTCTTTGCCGTACCATTGGCATTTATAAGCTAAAACCTGTCTGAAACAGCCGAACAACGACCGCTTTCACCACCTGTCAAAGGATTATCGGTTTGCTTTTTGGCTATATAACTCCATGCAATTCTGTCTTTTTCCACAAATTAATTAACAGTTGAGTTGCTCCTTGCCGATAGAATTCATTAAGATTTTCGAGATCATATCGATCTGCCCTCTTGCCATCTTTCAGGCGTTTGTCCGGATTGGCAACAATCCTTTCCCCCGACTGAACGCCTTGTTCCCATCGGCAAAATTGCCATCAATTTTTTTGCTTATGAACTCGCCCCCTGCTGTCAATGACATAGACCGAATTATTTATGACGCTGTCCTTTGGCAAACAAATCTGCTGCTGCGGAACGTAAATCATAACGTTTCGTCCATCCATGAAATTGTTTCCGTCGAAATCAATGGTGAGAGGATATCCCGTACTCTTGCCTTTGCCCGGCACCTGCGACAAAAACGCGATTGTCGATTCTTGCGTTTTCTTGGTCGCAAGCACTTCTTGCCCTTGACCAAGCTTGTCATAGTCATATTCGGACACGGATGCCAAAACCTGCTTTTCGTGTGAGTACAGGGTTATTGAAGGTGCATCTTATTTTTTGTCATTGACTTCAACAATTCCATCAAACGGAGCAATCCAGACGTTATTGATTTTCACGCTGATGCTGTTCAGTTTCGTTTGCGACGCCGTTGCCTCAGAAACAGCATCATCATAAGAGCTCTGTGCTTCTTTGGCTTGCTTTTGAAGATCGCTGCAGCCGTCATCTTCTTTTGATGCCTGACTGAGCTGCTGTTTTGCAAAATTGAGACTCGAGAGCGCAGACTGCTACATTCTTTTGGCCTTGTCCAATTCTTGTTGAACTTCTTCTTTTGATTCTTGTTTTTCAGAATCATATGTTGTGAGAATCACATCGCCCTTATGTACGGAACTGGCCATTTTTGACTTTGATTTCTTGAACTTTTCCTGACGGAAGGCCAAGGATCGAAAACTGTTTCGATTCTACTTGACCGTTGAGCGAAAACGGTGTCGGTATGCTGACCTTTGTCACATAATACTTTGGAGAGGCGTCTTTCACGTCATCTTTTTTGGCATTTGCTTTCTGAACAAGTCCCCATATTGCCCAAATCGCGATTATGACTGCTGCGCCAATCAAAATCTTCCTTTTTTCTTCAACAATCCCCCCTTAAAAAACGGCTCGTTATTTGGTTAACTACTTATGTAACTAACTATACCACCATCCAATCATGTAGTCCACTGTTTTTTTCCTAACAAATAATTTCATTATGATCGTTTTATTTATGTCCAGCCGGAAAGAGGCTGGGAAAAAACTCTGTCTCAAACCGAAAAAACGGATGATTTGCATGCAGGACGATCGCCTTCCATGATGGAAATAACCAAAAATAGTTTGGCGGTAATTTTGACTGAGAGCTTGGTCGCTGATTTATCAGTCGCTGCATTTGGCAAAAGCTCTGCCGTTTACGGACACATCGATGAAAATGGGCCTTCTGTCCGTAAACGACCTGCTCGAAAAATGGCGATTACGGACAAAATGGGCAAAAACATCCGTTTATCCGTAAATTTTAGTGCGATCCTGGATAAATCAGTTGAGCAGCACTGCATTTAAAAAAGCCGGACAAAGTCAGTCGCAAATCGACCGCCTTCGTTCGGCTTTTCGTTTAACTCAAATAAGAAACGGGACTTTTTTCCCAGCCTCTTTTTTATATTTTTTGACAATCAGTCAATATCTATTCTTCAAAACCGTTATTATCGCTTGTTTCTCTGAACCAACGGCCTGAATCCTTGATCGTCTTGATTTGCGTATGAATATCGTCACGAATAAGGCCATAACGATTGCGATATGCATTCATCCACGACCAGCAGTCAATGCCCGTCCAAACAAAGTAGCCATGGCAGTTTGAACCTTCTTCGATTCCGCGATGAAGTTCTTTCAAGTGATTCTTCATGAAATTGATGCGATAGTCGTCATGAACTATACCATTTTCATCCATAAAACGCTCTTCGCGAGAAACGCCCATGCCGTTTTCTGAAACGAACCAAGGAATGTTGTTGTAATTGTCGCGAACGTTGATTGCAATGTCATACAATGCTTCCGGGAAAATTTCCCAGCCTTTGTCAACGTTCATGACGCGACCAGGCATCTCGTATTCATCAAAGTAGATGTCAGGCATCCAGTCCTGCAAACTCTTGGATGATACTTCAGGCGCCTTGACGCGGAACGGATGGTAGTAGTTGACGCCCAAAACGTCGATGGTTTCTTTGGCAATCAAATCGAGTTCTTCTTGAGTATAATCCCACAAAACGCCGTCACGCTTCAAAATTTCAACAAGCTTTTTAGGATAGCATCCCAAAATAGCCGGATCCAAGAACATCTTGTTTGCCCAAAGTTCTGCGAATTCAGCTGCTTCCTTATCTTCTTCAGAGTCGGATGCAGGATATGCAGGCGTAAGATTCAAGATAATGCCGATGCGCTTGTCGTCATCATTTCCGTAAAGCTTGCGGAAACTTTCGATTGCTTTGGCGGAAGCAAGGTTGATGTTATATGCGACCTGCACTGAAAGAGGACCGTCAACTTTCAATGGATAATGGAATTGATACAAATATGCACCATCCAGGATAACCTTTGGTTCGTTGAACGTAAACCAGTTCTTGACGCGATCGCCGAAAAGCTTGAAGCATTGTTCAGCAAAACCGGCGTACAAATCCGTGACGTGCTTTGATTCAAATCCGCCGTATTTATGCTGCAATTCGACAGGCATGTCAAAGTGGCAAAGGTTCATGTATGGTTCAATGCCGTTTTCGAGCATCGCATCGATCACGTTGTTGTAAAAATCGACCGCGTCCTGATTTACCGTGCATTTTTCAAAATCATCAATCAAGCGGCTCCATTGAATGGACGTCCGCAATGACTTGATGCCGGCCTTGCGCATGAGAGCAAGGTCTTCTTTATAATCGTTGAAAAAATTCGATGCGGTATCAGGACCTACTCCGTCATAAAATTTATCCGGATCATTGGCATACCAATAATCAAAAACGTTTTGGTGCTTCTTTTTGAAAGTACCTTCGGATTGGGGGCCTGACGTTGCGGCACCCCACGCAAAATCATTTGGAAATTTCAGCATGTTCGTTGCTCCTCTAAATTATGTCAGTCTTCAGGATAAGTTTGTTCGAAATCGACAACGGCTCCGTACAAGTTGGCGTTGCCGCGATAAGCGCACGTTTCGATGACAGGCTTGATCGTTGCAACGTCAGACCTGTTCCTGATCTTTTCGATTGCTTCGTTTAAAAGCGGAACGAGCTTAGGATTATTAGAAACCGCCCCGCCCAAAATGAACTTTTCAGGGTCAAAACTGTGCTGCAAATTAAAAATTGCAATGCCTAAAGTTTCTGCCATTTGGTCTACTTGAAACTTGGCAGCGTCATCCCCCTGATCCGCAAGATCGAAAACGGTCTTGCCATCGACGTTTTTGCCGGTTTCTTCATTATAGCGTTTGGCCATGCTTACAGGAGAAGCAGCCTGACTAATGGTCAGCAGTGTTGGAGTTGCGACCATATAGCCGATTTCACCGCCAAAAAGATGCGTACCGTGCCAAACTTTACGATTCACGATTACTGAACCACCAACGCCCGTGCCGATAATGATAAAGATCATATTTTGACAATCACGCCCGGCACCTTCTGCCACTTCTGCCAAAGCCGCACAGTTAGCATCATTTTCGATCGAAACGGGAAGCTGGAAACGTCTTTCCAACTCTTGTTCAATATTAAAGTTATGAATATATGGCAATGCGCTTGCACCTTCAATAACGCCGGTTTTCTTATTGACTGCCCCGGGGGCACTGATCGCAACGCCTTTTACGTCGTATTCTTTCTTGAAATCATTTGTTTCATGCTCAAGAATTTCATAAAATTCATCAAGCGATTTCGGCGTATCTACCGCATGGACATCCATCAATTCGTTATTTTTCCATGCTGCAAATTTGATCGTCGTTCCTCCGATATCAATAACTGCTAAATCTCTCATTGTTGTTTAACCTGCTATATAAAATGCAGAATAATATGGAATTGTAAAACGTTTTCCCACATTATTCAGAAAGAATATAGCTTTTCCTTTCCTAATTTTATTTGCTGCCGTCAGCACCAGTCTTGACGAATCCTCATCGAGAACACCGTTGCGTGCCTGGATAGAATCTGTCGGCTAAAAATAATTCTTTGCCGTACCATTGGCATTTATAAACTAAAACCTGTCTGAAACACCAAACAATGACCGCTTTCACCACCTGTCAAAGGATTATCTGTTTGCTTTTTTACCATATAATTCCATGCATGTCTTTTTCTGCAAATTAATTAACAATTGAGTTGCTCCCTGTATCTTAATCAGCATAAGCAAGATAGTAAGCGCTTTAATCCGACGTCTACAGTATACTCCTCAATCCGAATATAGTCAATACATATAACAACAGTTGTATATTCTTTTATTTCGTTAAAAAATGTTCTGTCAATTACCGGATTTTTTGCGCAATAACGACAAAAGAGGCCAGGAATATCAACTCCTCGCCTCTTGTCATCAGACGGCATCTTCCGGACTGCAGTCATCAGCAAACATGTCGTCGTCAAAAATCAGATTAATCAACAACCTTCTTATAGACTTCAACAATTTCCTTGGCAAGATCGACAAACGTAATGCCTGTCATCAAATGATCCTGCGCATGAACCATGTACAGATCGATTGGCGTATGTTCGCCACGAGCTTCAGCCGTCAACATTTCAGTCTGCGTATTGTGTGCGTCGACAATAGCTTGGTTGGCTTCTTCAAGTTTCTTTTCAGCTTCTGTAAAGTCGCCTTTCTTAGCAGCAGTAATTGCTTCTACTGCATGCGCCTTTGCATTTCCGCCAGCCATAATGATTCCCATCACAATCTGCATTCTTTTTTCGTCATCCATTATCAACAATACCTCCTGGATAAAATACAGAGCCGCACAAAATGTGCGGTTCCGCATTATTCTCAATATTTAATCAAGCAATCGCAGCCTTAGGACTAACCCATGATCTTTTCTGCTTCTGCAAGAACGTTCTTACCGTTCATCATGCCGTAATCCGTCATGTTGATAACTTCCATAGGAACGCCTGCATCATCGCATTTTCTTTGAATATCGGCCTTCATGTAGGCAACTTGCGGTCCAAGCATCAAAACGTCTGGCTTTTCAACTTCGAATTGATGATCGATATCAGCAACGGACTTTGCGAAAATTTCGTAATCCTTGCCTTGTTCTTTAGCTGCTTCTTGCATTTTTGAAACCAAGAGCGACGTTGACATACCTGCTGAGCAGGCAAGCATAATAATTTTATCTGCCATTTTAATCTATCCTTTTCTTTATTAATAAATTACTAACTAAATTTTTCTTAATTATTGAGCATCCGTTGCAGCATTTGCATCTTCTTGTTCCTTCAAGTACTTGTCATACTTAACAGCGAATGGCCAGTAGATAGCAGTTGAAATTGCAAGAACGCATGCTTGCCACAATGCCATCTTCCAACCACCGATGAAGAAGCCGGAGATAACAGCCGGCGTTGTCCAAGGAGCAGCAACGCCTGTCGGAGGAACGATACCGAACTTGATTACAAAGTATGTTGACAAAGCAACAACAACTGGTGTCAAGAAGAACGGAATTGCCAACCATGGGTTCATAACCAATGGGAGACCGAACAAGAACGGTTCGTTGATGTTGAAAAGAGCAGGAACAAGTTCAACTTTACCAATTGACTTGAATTGGACTGACTTAGCACCAACTAAAGTAAAGATAACCAAACCGATCGTAATGCCAGAACCCGTCAAGTTAATGAAGTTGTTGTAGAATTCATTTGTAACGATATGTGCACCGTTTGCAAGAGACAACTTGCCTTCAGCAAGCAAGCGAGCGTTGTCGGCAGAGTTCGGAAGAAGGAAGGCACCGCCGATACCACCCATGATAAGGCCGCCGTGAACACCAAAGAACCAGAAGAATACAACCATGAAGGCAAGAATGATACCACCGCCAAGGGAGTCTGACAAACCTTGCAAAGGAATTTGCAATGTTTGGTAGATCCAGTTCAAAAGGTCCGTGTTAAGAGCCTTGTCGAAGATTGCATAGACAACCATAGCAACAGTGATGATCACGCCAGAAGGAATCATAGCTGAGAATTGGTTTGCAACGTTTGCAGGAACTTGTTCCGGAAGCTTGATTTCCCAACCAGCCTTAGCCATCAACGTATATGTCCAACCAACCAGGAGACCGCAAAGGATAGCTGCGATCATGCCCTGGCCGCCAAGCCATGTCATGTTGATAACGTTTGTAACAGGTGACTTCAAATATGTTTGAATTGCATCAGGCAATTGTGAAATTTGATGTGCCAATTGTGAGCTCGTGTAAAGCGTCTTACCAGCAGCATCCGTAATGCCGGAGCCGCCCTTTGCCATTGCGCCGACAAGCGGAGCATCCACTTGGAGCTTTTGCAAAAGGAAGAAGACTGAAAGTGATGTCAAACCAACAGGAAGCGGTTCGAGTTTTTCATTCTTAGCATAGACGTAAGCAATACCAACTGCCGTCCAAATTGAAATAATAGCAAATGTCGTTTGATATGCCTGGTTGAAGAAAACCGACCAACCAATGTTATCAAAGAATGTTGAAACCGCAGGAATAGGGAACGATTTCAAGATCAGGAATATAGAACCAATGATGATGAACGGCAAGGCGTAAACCATACCATCCTTCAATGCAACAACAGCTTTCGTATTAACGAACTTCATTACAGAAGGCAGAATTTTTTCGTTAATAAACGTACCTACTGATGATTTCTTTTCAGCCATTATAACTCATCTCCATTATCTTTAAATATCTTTTTAAACCAGTGAAAGGATTTTTTCGGTATGCGTCTCAAATCTTTAAGATCATGATTTGAACGGTTAACGTAAACGGCACCGTAACGTTTTTCCATGTCTCCATGGGAACTCGGAATGTCGATCAGACCCCATCCAAGATATCCCATGACTTTAGCGCCATCTTCAAACATTGCGTCTTTCATCGCTTTGATGTGATCACGATGATATTCGATTCTTTTATCATCTTGAATCTCATGTTCGCCATCCCATTGCTCGCGAATTCCGATTCCGTTTTCGATAGGGAAAATCGGAAGCTGATATCTGAAATACAGAGTATCAATTGCTTCTCTGAACCCTAAAGGATCGATCTGCCATCCCCATTCATTTGCTTCAAGGTACTCATTTTCGACGTACCCGAAATTCAAATAACGGTTTGGAGCAGTTCCGTCCGGAACCTTCGTCGAGTCGAGAACGTCCGTGCGATAATAGCTGAATGCCAAGAAGTCAGCTTTCATCTTGGACAAAATTTCACGATCGCTTTCCAAAAAATCCATGTCAAGTTTGTTTTCCTTGATAAAGTGTTCTACTGCCAAAGAATAATGGCCATTTGCAAATAAATCACACAAATTATAAATTAAAAATTCTGTTGCCCTGTCAGCTAAGAACACGTCTTTCGGACGCGAGGCAGCTGGATATGCAGGCGTGTAGGCCAGCATTCCGCCAAACTTAACGTCATCGTAGTTTTCATGAACGAAAGCATCCAATTCAGCGTGCGCCAACATCGTATGATGAAAAATCTTATAGAGGTTGTCCAATGACTTTTCGACATTTTCGCATCCTGCAATAAGAAATGCTCCATCACCGAAGTAAAGATTATGCTCATTAAACGTAATCCAATATTTGACGCGATCGCTGAAATGTTCAATCATCTTCTTGCCATAACGAACAAAAGCATCAACGACATGCCTTGACATGAAACCATTACCGTTTTTTGCCAAGTTGAGCGGCATGTCAAAGTGGTAAAGACAAATCATCGGCTCGATTCCGCGTTTCAGCATTGCATCGACCAATCGATCGTAAAACGCAATCCCTTCTTCGTTAAACTCGCCGTCACCCTGCGGATTGACGCGTGACCAGGAAATCTGAATACGATACATGTTCATATTCATCTCAGCCATCAAGTCCAAATCTTCTTCGTAACGATGATATTCATCAATCGCTACGTGCCAGTCTGAACTATTTTCGTCTGCAGGCCGAACGTCATAAACGGATAATCCTTTGCCGCCAATGTTCCAAGCGCCTTCTGTCTGCATACTTGAAACTGAGTTGCCCCAGAAGAACCCTTGTGGCATTTTACGGTTCGTTTGCATTAAATTTCCTCCTCAATCTTGATTTGTTGATGTAACCGTTTAACCCTTTCAACAGTATTTAGTATAACCGCTTTCATAATTTTAGTCAATACTTATTAGCTTAATGTATGTACATTTTTATGATTTGTAGCTCCATCGATTCTAAATAAACGTTACAATACCAATGTTGTCAAGAAATTAACTTTTATAAATTTCTTTAAAAATTTTTCTATTTTTTTGCTTTTCGCTCTCTTCAAGTCTCTAAAATAAGTAAAAAAAATTAAGAATAAGCATTTGAAGACCCGCCCTTTGTTATCGCTTACACCATTGCTTTAACCACATTATACACATAATTTAGCTTTTATGATTTAACGTTATCAAAAATATTTTAATTCTATATTAAAAGTTAATTCTTTCAAAAAATGTCATGCGCTAAAACTAAAACATTCGTCATGACGCATACTTTTGTCTGAAGTTCCGTCTCAAAGAAGATCATTGATCAAGGTTTTAATGCTATTTGCCGAATTCAAAAAATTCCCGCAATTCATCGGAAATTTTCGGGCGATGCTCACGTCCGTACTCTGACAAAACCAACAGCTTTTTTGGAATTGTTCCGATTGAACGTTGCCATCTGCTTTTTGGAAAATACGACCGTGTCTTTGGGGCCAATGACCATTACGACTTCTGCTTTGATATTTTCGGCCTGATGCTTGACGTCGACGTAATCAAGCAATCTGAAAAACTAGTTTTCATTTTTGCGAAGCGAATCGTGATATCTGAACCAATATCCGAGTTGACCGAAGGCACAGACATCACATCCTGCTCCATATGCTGCTCTGTAATCAGTCAAATCGTCAGCCGATTTGATAAAAATGCAGCAATTGCCTTACCTTTAAAAGATAAACGAAGTATTCCTCATGGAAAAGAGTTATCTTTTTTTTAGTCTTTATGCTTTGCATTTGAATCTCACTTATATTTATGTTGTCTAAAAATCAAACATGGAGCTTCATGATACATTTTTTTGAAATTGTCTCAACATTACTTTTAGCTTTTTATATCAGCTATTTGTTGATGACGATTGCTCTGAATTTGGCAAATGCAGCACGGTCAAAAAATCTGCTGATCATCTCATGCCTGACTGTTTGCAAAAAGCCTTTGATTTCAATGTTTTTCGTGACATGCATCATTTTAGCCGTGATAATCGGTCGCTTGAATCTTGTCGTTTTACTCTTCATTATTCCAGGATCATGCGCATGCGCAATTAATAATTTATCTAAAAATTTGATTAAATGATATCTATGGTAAATGATACACGTAAAATACATCATTTGCTTTTTTTGTTATACTGTTGCATAATATGAGATAAATAAAGGAAATTTATATGATAAACTTATTTCCTCTGGGAAGGATGCTTTTTTATGTCTACAAAATACCAAGTCGTCGCTAATGCAATTCGTGAACGCATTGAAAACGGCACATATAAAATCGACGAACTTATTCCAGATCAAAATGCACTTGCACAAGAGTTCCACGTTAATCGCTTAACCGTTAAGAAAGCTTTGGACGGTCTTGCTGCCGAAGGTTTGATTTATAAGCAGTCCGGTCTTGGCACCTATGTCCGCGGAAAGATTCCGTTCATCACTCCGCATGACGTTTCAGTCAACGACTTCGGCGGAGCATTCCACCATTTTGGCGAAGGACATATCCAAAGCAAAGTCATTTCCTTTGACGTCGAACTTCCAGATGAACGCATCCAAAAGAATTTGAGCATCAAGCATATCGACCCCGTCTACAATATTACTCGTCTCCGGATTGTCGATGGCAAGCCGACCGTCTTGGAACATACTTACATGCCTGTTCGCCTTGTCCCTGATTTGGAAAGAGAACATGTCGATACTTCAATTTACACATACATTAATGAAACGCTTGGCCTGAAATTTGGCGGTGCCTTCCGCAAATTCTCAGCACTCGGCGCAAGCGGTGATGACCTTAAATATCTTGAAGTCGAAGAAGGCAGCCCGATTCTTGAACTTGAACAGCTTGTTTGGCTGTCGAACGGCAAGATGATCGAATATTCAACAAGCCGCAATCCGGGCAACCTTCGCAGCTATACGGCTTTGAATGTGAATAATTTTTAAGCAAGGTGCGGAAGCGAGCGCTCATGACCCCGTACGCAAGCTTTGAACGACCGAAGGCGAGCTCGTCTCGTCCAGGGAGTTCTTGCTTGCGATAGGGGGAATGCGAGCTGGAACCTGATTAAGGCAAGGTGCGAAGACCAGCCGCTCAACAAGGCGGTAGATAAGAAGGGGCGCGAGTGATCAGCGCAAGCGCAGTCACGACGCGGCACGAACTTATCATGAGCCTTGTTGTTGATCTGAACCTGATTTAGGCAAGGTGCGGAAGCGAGCGCTCATGAGCCCGTACTACTGAATATTGATTAAAATTCGTGCCAATGATGGCGCGGGTTTTTTCTTATTTTGAGCGGTACGCCAAGATTTCACTCAAATTTTACGGACAAACTTGCATTTCCCGGTGATTTGTCCGTAAATTTTTAGCCATTATGATGAAGATTTACGGACAAACGGCCGTTTTTGGCCATTTTGTCCGTAATCGCCATTTTTCGGGCGGACCAATTACGGACAAAGAGTCCATTTTCATCGATTTGTCCGTAAACGGCAGTGATTTTGCCAAATGCAGTGCCGCTCATCACCTGCTCAATCACGGTCAAAACGTTGCTTTTCGATATTTTGTCTACTTTCGAGGTCGCGCGGACCGATTTTGGAGAGCCTGGTAGACAAAAATGAGGCATTCACCCCGGTTTTTGTCTACTTTCGAGGCTGGGCGGGCCGATTTCGGAGAGTCAGGTAGACAAAAATCAGACATTCACCCCGGTTTTTGTCTACTTTCGAAGTCGTGCGGACCGAACTTGGAGGCAGCGGTTCTGCTTTCAGGGCCGCACCAGGCACGATTAAGGTCAAATCACCTTTTCCACAATTTTGCTCGTAAACTGCAGAGGCACCACGGGAATTCAACCTAGTCAAGAATGCCATTGATGCCGACAGCATTGGATTTTTCATGAAAACAGCCTTCTAAATGTACTATAATTAGGCATAAGGGAGGCTTCAGCATGGATATCCTATCGTTAAAAAATATTTCATTCAAGAATATCTTGACCAACATCAGCTTGAGCATTCCGCAAAACGGCTTCATCACGCTCAGTGGTCCATCAGGATCGGGAAAAAGTACGATTTTGAAAATTTGTGCGCGCATGCTGACGCAATCCACAGGTGAATTAATTTTTGAAGGAGAAGATGCTGCCAAAATACCTGTGGATAAATATCGAATGCAAGTTTCGTATTGTTTTCAACAACCGGTGCTTTTTGGAGATACAGTGGCTGATAACCTTGACTTCCCGTTCGAGATCAGAAGAGAACCAGTGAAACGCCAACACGAAATCGAACTGTTGGAGCGCGTAAACTTAAGCTCATCATACTTGGAAAAGCCCGTCGCTGATCTTTCCGGCGGCGAAAAACAGCGCGTGGCATTGATTCGCAACTTGATATTTAAACCAAAGGTTCTCTTGCTTGACGAAGTTACGGCGGGGCTTGATGCGGATAATAAAAAAATTGTCCACATGTTGATAAGTTCTTACAGAAAATCTGGCGGAACCGTTATCGCCGTGACGCACGACACCGACGAATTGCGCCAAGCAGAACAAATCATCCGTATTGAGGAGGGACGAATCATTGAACAATAGCGTTCACGTTAATAATCTCAGTCTGACATACGCCGCCGTCTTAGTTATCGTTGCGCTGATCATCTCAAATCGACAGAAGCTGAAGCTTGAATCGGACATGATTGTCAGCGTCATTCGGGCAATCGTGCAGCTGACGATTGTCGGTTACGTTTTAAAATACATCTTTTCGCTCAACAACATTCTTGTAACTGCCGCAATGATTCTGATAATCATTTTCAATGCCGCCCGCAATGCGGCAAATCGAGGCAAAGGCATCCCAAAGCTTTTTTGGCCTTCCTTCATTTCCATTTTGACGAGCACTTCGATTACTCTTTCAGGTTTGGTCCTGAGCGGCGCAATCAAGTTTATTCCATCGCAAATCATTCCAATCTCCGGAATGATTGCCAGCAATTCGATGGTGGCAATCGGTCTTTGTTACAAGCAGATGAAAACCAAATTCCACGATGAGCATCAACGAATCGAAGAAAAACTTGCGCTCGGAGCTCAACCGTTTCAAGCATGCGCAAACATTGTTCAAACGTGCGTCAAAACCGGAATGCAGCCGACGATTGATTCTGCCAAAACGTACGGCATCGTCAGTCTTCCGGGAATGATGTCAGGTTTGATTTTTGCGGGAGTCGACCCTGTATTTGCCATCAAATACCAAATCATGGTCGTCTTCATGCTGCTTTCGGCAACCAGCCTGGCATCGGTTTGTTCGTCATATATAGCCTATCGCCGCTTTTTCAATGACGAGTTTCAAATCATTATCGATTAGCACAAAACAAACTATTTTTGGTTATCTCCATCATGGAAGTCGATTGTCACACATACGCAAAAAAACGGATGATTCGCAACTAATTGCAAATCATCCGTTTTTTATTTGAGGCAGAGTTTTTTCAGCTTCTCCTCATTTATTTTTGTTCGTACTTAGCAGCACGTTCCTTATACATTTCAACTTGATCTTCACGGCAGCGAACGAAGTGGCCAGGCGTGATTTCACGCAGCTTGGCCGGTTTGCCTTCAACATCTTGTTCGATCGATGCATCGTACAAAATCTGCTTGCGGTTGCGTTCAAATTCAGGGTCAGGAACCGGAACGGCGGAAATCAAACTTGCCGTGTAATCATGAAGCGGCTTCGTATAAACATCATCGGCCGGTCCTACTTCAAGCAGACGCCCGAAGTGCATAACGCCGATGCGATCCGAAATATACTTGACCATCGACAGATCGTGAGCAATGAAAAGATACGTCAAGCCCTTTTGTTCCTGTAATTCTTTAAGCAGGTTGACAACTTGGGCCTGGATGGAAACGTCCAAAGCAGAAATTGGTTCATCGGCAATGATGAAGCGCGGTTCAACGGCCAAGGCACGTGCAATGCCGATACGTTGACGCTGACCGCCAGAGAATTCATGCGGATAACGGCTGGCATGATCCTTGTTCAAGCCGACCGTTTCCAACAATTCTTCAACTTTGGCACGACGTTCTTCCTTTGTCTTGACCAAACCGTGAATATCCAGACCTTCTGCAATGATGTCTTCAACCGTCATACGGGGGTTGAGAGAAGCATAAGGATCTTGGAAAATCATCTGCATGTCACGGCAGAATTTAAGATGATCTTCTTTTGAATTAAGTTTGCTTACGTCTTTTCCGTCAAAAATAATCTGACCGTCAGTCGGATTATAAAGATGAATGATGCTTCGGCCGGTAGTTGTCTTACCTGAACCGGATTCGCCAACAAGTCCGAAAGTTTCGCCTTCGTAGATGTCAAACGTAACATCATCGACAGCTTTGACCATATCTGCCTTGCCGACTCCGAAGTATTGTTTCAAATGCTTGACTTCGAGAAGTTTCTTTTTTTGTTCTGGCATACGGTTTTCTTCCTTCCTTGTAACTATTTGGCAGCTGCTTGCATTTCTTGCCAAATTTTTTGGCGACGCAGGATTTCGTCAGGTGGCGTAATCTTTGGCGCATCCTTGTGCAAGAGCCATGTTGCTGCATAGTGCGTATCAGAAACCTTGAAGAATGGTGGCTGCTTTTCAGCATCAATCTTCATGGCATACGGATTACGAGCTGCAAACGGATCTCCCTTAGGCGGATCAAGCAAGTCTGGAGGAGTGCCCGGGATTGCTTCAAGCTTTGTACTTGAAAGCGTCGGCATTGAGTTCAGCAAGCCCCATGTATATGGATGCTTAGGATTGTAGAAGATCTCATCAACCGTTCCGTATTCGATGATTTGACCGGCGTACATAACGGCCACGCGGTCAGCCATCCCTGCAACAACGCCCAAGTCATGGGTGATGAAGATGATGGATGTTTCAATCTTTTGTTGAAGCTCTTTCATCAAATTCAGAATTTGAGCCTGAATCGTAACGTCCAAAGCAGTTGTAGGTTCATCAGCAATTAAAATTTCCGGGTAGCAAACGAGCGCAATCGCAATCACGATACGCTGACGCTGGCCGCCTGAGAATTGGTGAGGATAATCGTTGATACGTTCTTCTGCATTTGCAATCCCGACCAGCTTCAAAATCTCAAGAGCCTGTGCCCAGGCCTTCTTCTTATCGATATTTTTGTGAATCATCAGCGGTTCAGCAATCTGGCGACCGATTTTCATCGTCGGATCCAATGACGTCATCGGATCCTGGAAAATCATCGCAATGTCCTTGCCGCGAATTTCCTGCATTTCCTTTTCGGTCTTCTTCAGCAAATCTTCACCGCGGTACATGATCGAGCCGCCGACAACTTCAGCGTTGTTGGCAAGAAGCCCCATCAGACTCTTCGTCGTAACGGACTTGCCTGAGCCGGATTCACCAACGATGGCGAGCGTTTCACCTTTATCAAGGTGAAAACTGACATCACGAATGGCTTTTACATCGCCAGCATAGGTGTGGAAATTAATTTTAAGGTTCTTTACGTCTAAAATTCTTTCGCCCATCTTAATTACCTACCTTCTTGTCTTTGGATCAAATGCATCGCGAAGACCGTCGCCTAAAAGGTTAAAGGAAATCATCAATACACAAAGAACGATTGCCGGATACCACATCTGGTATGGCAGGAATTGGAAGTTCTTTTGACCATCGTTGAGCAATACCCCAAGAGACGTTTCAGGAGCAGAAATACCGATACCGATGAAACTCAGGAACGCTTCGAAGAAGATGGCACTCGGAATCGTGTACATCGTCTGAATGATGATGATGCTTGAAAGGTTCGGAACCAAATGTTTCATCGCAATCTTAATCGGTGATTCGCCCAATGTTCTTGCGGCTAAAACATATTCCTGACTCTTCAGCTGGAGCGTCTCCGCTCGAATCATTCGGGCCATCGTCGTCCAACTTGAAATGGCAATGGCCAAGATGATTGACGTCATGCCGGGTTTGAAGACGAGCAGCATCAAAACGACAATGACAAGACTTGGAATCGACGAGATGATTTCAATAATACGCTGCATGACATTATCCACCATCCCGCCTTTCCAGCCTGAGACAATGCCATACGAGACCCCTATCGTAAGGTCAAAGAACGTTGCGACCAAAGCAACGATCAACGAAACTTTCGTACCATAGATGATACGTTGCGCAAGCGAGTGACCGAGGTAATCAGTTCCCAAAACAAAGTATGTTCCTTCAGGAATATTGTTTGCCTTGTATTGGTCAACCCAAACTCCGCCTTGCTTGAGCTTGCCGTTAAACCCATTGATGTCTACGCCGGGAATCTTGGCAGGCAGGTTGGCATACTTAGGCGCGGATTTGACCAAAGTATCATGATTAATGAACGGTGTCGAACCAAAAGCCACAACAATCATTACGATAATGACAAAAAGCGAAATAACGGCACCTTTGTTTTTCTTAAGACGACGCCATGCATCCTGTGTGAAAGTTAAGGATGGGGCCGCGATTTTTTCAGCATCAAGCTCTTCTTCTTTTGGTAAAGCTTGAAAATCTTCCGGTGAAACTTTTGCTTCCGGATCTAATTTCAAATTTTCTTCCATAGCTTAATCCTCATTTCCAGCAAGACGAATGCGCGGGTCGATGATTCCGTAGATGATGTCGGTCAACAGAATAACTGCCACCAAGCCTGCGGAGAAGAGCATCGTAACACCCATGATCGTTGGATAGTCGTTTGTCGTGATTGACTTGACGAATTGTTCACCGATACCAGGAATCGAGAAGATGTTTTCGATAACCATGGAACCGGTCATCAACGAAACAGTATATGGTCCGATCAAGGTAATGAGCGGGATCAAACTGTTGCGAAGCGCATGATGATAGACAATTTGGAACTTGCTCAGGCCTTTGGCACGCGCAAGCTCAATATAATCAGAATTCAAAACGTCGACCATGCCGGTTCGAATGAAACGAGCGGTTTCAGCCAACGGACCTACGCCAAGCGCAATCGTCGGCAAAACCGTGTATGAGAACCCGCCCCAATCGGCAATCGGTAAGATGCCGAGTTTCAAAGCAATATAGTATTGCAGAAGCACGGCCAAAACGAAGTTCGGAACGGACTTGCCGATGATTGACAGAACTGTAACCAACGTATCAACCCACGTATTGCGATTAATGGCAGCAATGGAGCCCAAAATGATTCCGAAGAATACGCCAAAAATCATTGCTTGAATACCGAGTTGTGCAGAAGCACCGATACGGGTTGCAATCAAGTATGATACCGGTTGGTTGCTGAATTGGAAGGAAGTCCCCATGTCACCATGGAGCATCCCGCCAAGATACATCAAATATTGCATCCAAACAGGTTTGTCCAAACCATATTGCTGGTTCATAATCTGAATCTGTTCAGGTGTCATTTTTTCTTGGTTAGAATATGGCGTCCCTGGCATCAGCTTCATCAAAAAGAACGTGATGGTTGCTACCAAGAACAATGTGAGTGCCATATAGAAAACCCTTTTTGCCAGGTATTTTTTCATAACAAATCCTCTCACAATCTTTGTTTTAAGAAACGTCAAAATCCCGTATTACAGGCATCTGCGCATTTCTCTTTAAAATAAACCAATTGGGGAAAGCGAAATCCTTTCCCCAACAACAGTTATTAAATGATAAATCTATCGAATTAGTTGCCTGAAACGTAAGCATTCTTAAAGTTGTAATTTGCACCTGCAGAGTTGTAAATTACACCCTTAACCTTCGGCTTAACCATCCAAGCCGTTGCTTGTTGATACAAAGGAGTAATCCCTTGTTCCTGGATAAGGATCTTTTCAGCACTTACCAAATCGTCCCAACGCTTGCCGGCATTGCCAGCATCGGTTGACTTGGATGCTTCGATCAGCTTATCGTATTGAGCATTCTTCCATTTGCCCGCATTATAGGAGTTGTTTGACGTGAACATGTCAAGGAATGAAATCGGATCTGCGAAGTCGGCACCCCATGCTGAGATTACGATGTCGAACTGACCTTCGTTCGTACGGTTCAAACGTGTCTTGAACGGAACATTTGCACATTCGACCTTTGCACCCTTCAAGTTTGATTCGATCGCACTTTGGATGAATTCAGTCGTCTTCTTTGCAGCATCGGTGTCATCGCTCAAAAGTCCGAACGTCAAGCTGTCCTTGCCGATTTCCTTCAGACCTTCAGCCCAGAGTTTCTTGGCCTTTGCAAGGTTTACGGTTACGCCGTCCTTGACGTAGGAAGCATCAGCAAAATCCTTGCCGTTGCGCGTTGCAAGACCGGTTGAGACCAGACCCTTCGCAGGAATTGAACCGTTGCCGAGAACCTTGTTTACGAATTCCTTGCGGTCAATGGCCATTGAGATTGCTTGACGAATCTTCTTGTTCTGGAATTCAGGCTTTGTCTGGTTGTATTGGAAATAGAATGTCGAAGCGGCCTGACGAACCGTATATCCTGATTGACCCTTCAACTGCTTTGCTTGTTCTGCACTCAAGCTCGTTGCATCAAGCTTGCCGGATTGATACAAATTATAAGCCGTTGAGTTGCTCTTGTTAACCTTGAAATTGATGGAATCAAGCTTGACGTTCTTTTTATCCCAATAGTTGTCGCTCTTCTTCAAAGACCATGAAAGGTTCGTCCCCGTCCACTTCGTCAAATTGAACGGACCGTCGTAGCACATGTACTTGGAAGCAGTACCGTACTTGGAACCGTACTTTTCAACAGCCTTTTGGTTTTGCGGGAAGAATGTTGGGAAGCCCATCAACAGTTTGAAGTACGGAATCTGCTTGTCCAACGTAACGACCAGCTTGTAGTCGCCGTCAGCCTTGACGCCGACTTCCTTGGTCGACTTCTTGCCGTTCATGACGTCAGTTGCGTTCTTGATTCCTTCAAACAAATATGCATATTGCGAATTTGTCTTAGGATCAAGCGTACGACGCCATGAGTAGACAAAGTCCTTGGCAGTAACCTTGTCACCGTTTGACCACTTGGCATCCTTGCGCAAGGTAAACGTATATGTCAAGCCGTCCGAAGAAACCTTTGTCTTCGTAGCAAGACCTGGTTCGATCTTTGAATCCTTGCCCAAACGATAAAGACCTTCCATCGTGTTGTTCAACGTATCGAAACTGACAACGTCAGTCGCCTTGGAAAGATCCATTGTCGGCAATTCGGCAGATTCGTTCCAGTTCAAAACCTGCTTTGAAGCTGAATCGCTTGATTTGGAACCGCAAGCGCCAAGCGTCAAAGCACACAAGGCAGCAACAGAGCCTGCAGCTGCAACTTTTGCTAATTTCATATCTTAACAACTCCTTAATAATGTCAGATAATTTCAAAATGTCTTTTTACAGTTGATTAAATTTTATATGATAACCGTATTAAATTCAAGTGCCAAATCTAATTTTCCAATATATTTCTGCTCAAAAATATGCTTAATCGTTGCCGTGACGGGCTTTTGAAAAAAATTAACAATTTTATCGTCTTTTGCCGACATATCAAGATTGCGCTCCTTAAATCAATCTAAGAATTTTAAAAAAATTGCTTTAATGAGTAATCTTTCCAAAAACTCAAAGAAGCGTTTACACCCTGTATTTTTCTAAGAATTCAAAGCATTATTCTTAACGATACAATGTCGCAATGCTATAATAAAGACAATTTTACGATAAGAAAGCGAGGGATTAGATGACACCTGTAATAATCTGCGGCGCCGATTTGAATCAGCCGGACTTTGACTACACCATGCAGGAGCTTGCAAATCTTTCCGAAGCCTGCGACATGGAAGTCAAGGACACGGTCATTCAAAAACTTGAGCGACCCGTTTCCGCATCATACGTCGGACGCGGAAAAGCAGAAGAAATTAAAACCCAAGGAAAGATTCATGATGCCAAGATTTTAATCGTCAACGACGAACTCACGCCTATGCAGATCAGAAATCTCGGTGACCTGACCGACATGAAGATCATCGATCGAACAGCGCTGATTCTTGAAATATTCGCATCAAGAGCACGCTCAAAAGAAGCCAAGCTTCAGGTTCAGATTGCCCAGCTGCGCATCAGCCTGCCAAGACTTCACACTGACAACGACAAAGTCAAGCTTGATCAGCAGACCGGTGGCGGCGGCGGTTCATTCAACAGTCGCGGCGGCGGTGAAACCAAGCTCGAAAAAGACAGGCGCGTCATCGGCAAACGCATCAGCATCCTGAAAAAAGAGCTGAAGGACATCGAAGAAAAACAAAACGTCACGCGCAAGCAGCGCGACGCAAGCGGTTTGAGATCGGTCGCTCTCGTCGGCTATACGAATGCCGGCAAATCGACGACCATGAACGGTCTTCTCAGGGCCTGCGGAAAGGACGACGACAAACAGGTTTTTGAAAAGGACATGCTTTTTGCCACGCTGGACACCTCGGTTCGCAGACTGCATTTCAAAGACAACAAGGATTTTTTGATCAGCGACACCGTCGGCTTCGTTTCGCACTTGCCGCACCAGCTGGTCCAGGCGTTCAAATCGACCCTCTCCGAAGCAGCCAAAGCCGACCTGCTCGTTCAGGTCATCGACGTTTCCGATCCGAACTATCGCGACATGATCAAAACGACGGAAGAGACGCTCAAGGAAATCGGCGTTGAAAACATCCCGATGATTTACGCCTTCAACAAGGCCGATTTGACCGAAGCTCCGTATCCTGAAATTCTCGGAAATCAAATCACGTATTCTGCCAAAGATCCTGCCTCAATCGAAAAACTCGTCGAACTGATCAAGGAAAACATCTTCAAAGACGATCGCATCGTTACGTTCAAAATTCCGTTTTCCGAAGGACGGTATCTTGACGAACTGAACGTCCGCGGCACCGTTTTGGAAACAACTTATGAAGAAGACGGTACCGTCGTTTCCGCAAACGTCTCGCCGGAACTTCACAGCAGACTCAGCCGCTTTGAAATACACTAGCCGGCAAATGAAAGATGCAGAGTTGACACGTCAATGTCAGCTCTGCATTTTTTAGTCTCTTCGATCAATTTCGTAAGTGTTCTTGCTTTCTTCTCTGAAATTCAAATAGCGGAAAAACTTGCCGGTTCGCTCGTCGTTTTTGGCCGTCACGATGATTTGGCCGACCGATCCGAAATAATTCAGCAAATGATGCATCAGGCTCTTCCCTACGCGCTTGCCCTGATAATCCGATGCAACGAGCAGATCCTGAACATAAACGACCGTTGCGTAGTCGCTTAAGGCCCGAACAAGCCCGATCAGTTTCTTGTCCTCATACGCTGCGATCACATAAGATTTTTTCATCCCTTTGCGAAGATTGTCGATGTTGTTCACGTCGGCAGTCCAGCCAACGGACTTATAAAGCTCAATCAATTCGTTTTTGTTAATCTTTGGATTCACCACCAGCTCCATGAAACCAACTCCCCTCCAAATTTACCTTATATTAAAAAAAGATTATAAAATAGACAATTACATTATATTTTATACATTGCGATATTTCAAGCATTTTTCTAGATATCGTCCAGTTTTATAACAAAAACTTAAGAGACTATGACTTATATAATTAGATTAAAAACTCCAGCAGCAATTGTCGGTTTAACCGTTTTAAAACACGCTTTTTTGTCAAATGCAGCGCATTGATCCGCATCAGCAAAACAAAAAAGCATACAGAACTCTGCATTTTGCAAAATCCTGCATGCCTTAGGACATTTATTAGTGATTCCACTTGTCTTTTCTGCTCAAATGATGCGGCACGTCGGAAACGGTCATAGTTTCTGAAGTTTTTTCCGCTTCTTCTCTTTTTTTCTTTTTCGCAAGTTCTTTTTCAGAATCACGATAGGCAATCTGAACGTCAAGCTCAAACTCGGCATCCTTTTCCAACATGCTGGAGCGACCGGCAACCTTGTAAGGTCCCTTGGTCAAACATGCCGTTGCAACGGAAAGCTTGTAGCGTTTGGCAGCTTCCCTGGCACTCAGAAGACCGATCGTCTTGACTTCGCCAAGCGGCTTTGCTTCCATCTGATTGGTACCGCCGTAAATAAACATGTGACCGGCACGTTCGACCAGCTCGAAATACGGCAAAGCGACCGGTTCGGCCAAGGCTTGAAAACTCGTTGCAGAACCTTCCCTGACGATCGCCAGCATGTCATCTTCTGCCATGCCGCCATAGTTCAAATCAAGGTATCCGACATTCGCCAGATCCTTGACCAAAGCCTGAATATTTGCTTTTTGCTCGGCATTTGTCGTGACAACGGACGGGAGAAACTCCTCATCCTTGAAAATGCCGTTCGTTTGAACATAGCCCGGTGCCTGATTCTTGCGCTTTTCGTATTCCGCCAGATGGTCCTTGGCTTTGATTCCGAGAAGCTGCTCGATTTTTGGCGTAATGTCGTACTTTGAAGACTTGTCTTTCGTAAAATAGTAAAGAATGTTCAAATAAGCGAAATAGGCCAGGACGAGAAAGGCCAGAATATAAAGAAAGCCGCGCAGATAAAAGCCGTTCGCAAAGAAACGGTAAGCAACATATAATAGATAGAAGTTGCCCAAAGTTCCCAAAGCCGTGTAAACTTGACTCTTCAGCTTGGCGTTCATGCTGAAATATCCGATATAGCTGTTGATCATTCCAAGAATGCTGAACATCGTTTATTCACCCCCTTCATCGTCTTGGTTGTCTGTCGAAGACGAGCTTGACGAAGACGAGCTCGAGCTGCTACTTGATGAAGACGAGGAGCTTGAGCTTTCTTTTTCCGTCTCTGAACTTGAGCTTTCCTGGTTTGAAACCGTGCTTTCCTGCGTCGTGCTTTCGGCAGAGCTTTGCTGTTCTGACGAAGAAGAACTTTCATCTCTTCGATCCGGCTCATGTCTGCTTTCCGACGTTTGTGAGACGCTTTCGACGCTGGAAGATGAACTTGAGACCGTTGAAACGCGCGCACGTCCTTCTGACGTATGCGTAACCTCGTTGACTGCCACGTTTGTTGCGCCGAGCGCCAGCACGATTGACATGATTGCAAACGGCGTCAACAATGGCGGTGTTCGTTTTGCCATTTTGTTACCCTCATTTCTAGTTTGTTTCCATTTACCTATCCTACTACAATTCCCGGCTAACCAAATTTAAAGTTTGTTAAAAATTGCGTTCCGTCCCGGCACACTCGGAACACAGTCCCGTCAATTCGAAACGATGATCCTCGATCACGCAGCCCGGCAGTTGTTTTTGAAAATCGAGCGGACATATCTTGATTTCCTGAACGCGTCCGCATTTGCGACAAACGAAGTGGTGATGATGCATCTGATTGAAGTCGCATTGATATTTTACACAGGTTCCGTTGGGGCGGCTTTTTGTTTCAAGAATGCCGATTTCGGCAAATTCGCGAATATTGCGATAGACCGTATCATGACTGATGCCGGGAAACAATTCGCGCATATGCTCGTCGATTTTCGTGACGTTGACGTAATTTTCGCGAAATCCACTCAAGTATTCCAACATGGTTCTTCTTTGCTTCGTAATTTTGTAATTGTGGCTTTTAAGCAATTGAAGAGCTTGATCGATCATGCTTTTTCCTCCATTTTGACAATGTCCGGCCGTATTCTGCCGCTTTGATTAAATCGTAATAATTACTAATTATTATAATTCATCTGGCCAGACAAGTAAATCAACTTGTTCAAAATTTCCGCATCGAAGCAGGCAGCTTCAAAATCTTGTCCAAATCCGCAAAAATCAACAAGTTGTTTCGATTCCCAGCATTTGTAGCAGAGTCTTGATTTTGACCTTGGTTTCTTCCCAGTCATCGTTTTCGATGATATGCACATGCTTAACAAGCTTGTTGGGCAAGTGCTTGTCGCGTTTTGCCTCCTGAGACGCAAGCCTGCGCCGTATTTTGTCAGCATCGTCTCCGCGTTGTTCCATGCGTTCTCTTTGAACTTTTTCATCGGTTACGCAAAGATAGACGACCTCCGTTTTTTCGGGTATCCGTTCCAGGTACGTTTCCGCACCCTTCGTATCAAGAACGATCGTCGCAACCGGAGCCTTTTGCCAGGCGCGTTCCAAACTTTCATAAGACGATCCGTAAAGATTACCGTCATATTCGACATATTCCAAATAGTGATTTTCAAAAAAAGTTTCACGCGTTTCAAACCAATAATCGATTCCGTCGCGCTCGCCTATCCGTTTTGGCCTGGTCGTATGCGTCAAAACCGGTTCAATTGCAAAATTTTCCGTCAGATATTTGCGGACGGTCGTTTTGCCGCTGCCCGGAGCACCGCATAAAACAACTACTTTGTTCTCCATTGTTTTTCCTCCAAATATGTCAACAAGCATATTGTTTGCAAAAAAGGCACTTACATAGTATACTTGTCACATTAGGTTGTAAACGAATTCATATTTTTTGATTCAATTCTTCCTAATCTAATTTTACTATGAAATGGAGGGCAAAGTTATGAAGTTTGGTCAATTTTCAAAAACCAACTATTCAATTTCTTTAGACATGAAAAGTCAACTCTTTATTGCCCGCTCAAATGATAACCCTAAATTTGAAGCATCCGGCATTACGATCCAAGATGCACTTTTTGCACTGTCTAAAATCGATAAAAACGTCAAATTCTGACAACTTCTGAAGCAGGAGGATTATTCCCGGAAATTCCGGGAATAATCCTCTTTTTTGCTGTCAAATGCAGAGGCCAATGTTCCAAGGTCGTTTGTAAATGAAAAATGCAGAGGCAGGCGGCAACTATTTTTGAGTCCGGACACTGCATTTTCCTGACTCGCAGGATCAAATCGGGCAACTTCCAAGATTCTAAGGACATTTTCATCCCCCGATTCTCTTCCACAATATCTTGCTAAAGAGATCACAATTTGGGTATAATGGCATATATAATTTATCTTATAGTTGGTCTTTTTTGAATTTTGGCAGGAAGGAAGAATGAATCTATGTCATATTTAGGGACACTCAGTCTCGTTTTAATCACCACAGCATTGGCCGGCCACTTCAGCCGCAGGGTCGGCATGCCGGCCGTCATCGGCGAATTGCTCGTCGGCATCGTCTTGGGGCCTGCCGTCCTGGGTTTGGTCACCAACAATTCTTTCGTTCATACCTTCTCTGAAATTGGCGTGATCATTTTAATGTTTATCGCCGGACTTGAAAGTGATTTGGAACTGCTCAAAAAATATTTAAAGCCTGCATTTTCCGTTGCGGTCTGCGGAGTCATCGTTCCCGTCGGTCTGGTCTTCCTGTTTGGGAAGCTCTTTTCCTTTTCAAATGAACAGGCCATCTTTTTGGGCGTGACGTTTGCTGCGACTTCAGTCTCAATTTCAGTTGAGGTTCTTAAAGAATTGCATTTCCTCGACTCTAAGGAAGGTACTACCATTCTTGGAGCGGCCGTCATCGATGATATTCTGGCCGTCCTGATTTTAAGCGTGCTCGTCAGCATCTTCAGCGACGTTGCAGCCAAATCGGGCGGGCACGTCCAGTCGAACATCGGGCTTTCGTTGGTGCTTCAGGCACTGTATTTTGCAGGAATCTATCTGTTGTTCAAATACATTGCTCCGTTCCTCATGGGCATCGCAGAAAAACTCTCGCTTCCGTCTTCAGTGGTTCTGATGTCCGTCTTTATCTGCATGGGCATGTCCTATCTTGCAGAAGAAGTCGGCTTGAGCAACGTTGTCGGCGCATTCTTTGCCGGTGTTGCGGTTGCACAGACGCCTTGCAAAAAAGAAATCGACTCGAACATCGAACCGATCGGGTATGCGGTGTTCATCCCGATGTTCTTCGTCAGCATCGGACTCAACATGACGTTTGACGGTTTCTTTAAAGATCTGATTTTCATTATCCCGCTGACGATTTTGGCATTGCTGACCAAGTGGATCGGTTGCGGCTTTGGCGCAAAAATCCTTGGCATGAGCATGCGTTCCGCAGACATCATCGGTGCCGGAATGGTTTCTCGCGGTGAAATGGCTCTGATCATCGCCCAAGTCGGATACGAGGCAAAATTGCTTTCGAGCGACTTCTACTCCGGCGTGATCATCGTCATCATTCTGACCACGGTGATTGCTCCGTTCATGCTGAAGCATTCAGTCATGGCACAAAAGAAGGCTCTTAAAGAAAAAGCTTAGTCAAAACAAGCGCTCTGCGTTAATAAGACGCGGGGCGCTTTTTTGATTGTCTGATTGCACAATGAGACAAGGGGTGTCAGCCTCGATTACGGGCAAAACGGTGATTTTTGGGATTTGCCCGTAAAAGGCGGTCTTCGGTTACGGGCAAAATGCCGTTTTCTGGGATTTGCCCGTAAAAGGCAGTACCCGATTACGGGCAAAATGGCGATTTTTGAAATCTGCCCGTAAAAGGCAGTCCCCGATTACGGGCAAAATGCCGTTTTTTGGGATTTGCCCGTAAAAGGCGGTCTTCGATTACGGGCAAAATGCCGTTTTCTGGGATTTGCCCGTAAAAGGCAGTCCCTGGTTACGGGCAAAATGCCGTTTTCTAGGATTTGCCCGTAAAAGGCAGTCCCTGGTTACGGGCAAAATGCCGTTTTCTGGAATCTGCCCGTAAAATGCAGTCCCCGGTTACGGGCAAAATGCCGTTTTCTGGGATTTGCCCGTAAAATGCAGTCCTCGACTCCTTTTGCCGTTTCCATCATAACAGGGCATACGCAAAAACCCGGATGACTTGCAATTGATTGCAAATAATCCGGGTTTTTAACATAGTTTCTTTCAGAGCCTCTTATCTTATTTTAAATCATCATGAAGCCAGCTTGCTGTGCTTGATGCCGTATCCGAAGTAGATTACCATCCCGATTGCAAACCAGATGCCGGATGCAATCCATGTTTCTGCAGAAAGCTGCAGAAGCATCACGACGCAAAGAACTGCGGACAAAATCGGAAGCACGGGATAAAACGGTACCTTGAAACCATCGTTTTGCAAATCCTGACGGCGTCGAAGCGGGATGATGCCGAGCGAAACGAAAGCAAATGCCAACAGCGTGCCGATATTAACCAGATTGGTCAACTGATCCAACGAAACGAATCCGCCCATCAAGGCAATAACAATCGTTACCGCAGCCATGCTGTGTTCCGGCGTTTTGGTCTTCTCGTTGATCTGGCCGAGAAACTTCGGCAGCAGTCCATCACGCCCGATCGAGTAGATCAGCCTTGAAGAACTGAAAATCATCGAAACCATCATCGTAAACATCCCGGCCAAAGCACCAACAGAAAGAACACCGGCAAACCAGTTTTGATTGACGGCATGAAGCGCAAAAGCAACGGGATCCGCCACGTCAAGTTTCCTGTAAGAAACCATCCCCGTCAAAACAACCGAAACGAGCATATAGAGCACGGTGCAGATCATCAGCGTGCCGATAATCCCGCGCGGCATGTTGCGCGACGGATTTTTAACTTCGGCTGCCGATGCGGCAACAGCATCAAAACCAAGATAGGCGAAAAAGACTTGAGCCGCTCCGGCCATTACGCCGCCAAAGCCAAACGGCATGAACGGATGCCAATTTGACGGCTTGACGTAAAAACATCCGACTGCAATGAACGCAATGATGATTGTAACTTTGACGAAAACCATAATGCTGTTGACCGTCATTGAAGTTCTGACACCTCGCGACAAAATCAAAGAAATGAACAAGACGATCAAAATCGCAATCAAGTTGACATAGGTCCCCTTTGAGGGGTCAAACGGACCGCTGATTGCCTTTGGAAGATTGATTCCGAATCCTTCGAGCAATGATCTCATATATGCGGAAAATCCAGTAGAGGTTGCTGCGACGGCGAGCATATATTCCAAGATCAAGGCCCATCCCAAAAACCAACCGACAATCTCGCCGAAAACAACGTTCCCAAAAGAATATGCGGAACCCGCAACCGGCAGAGCAGAAGAAAATTCAGCGTAGCACATGGCCGCAAGCGAACAAACCACTGCAGCGACGACAAAAGATAAAATGATTGCAGGACCGCTGTGCATGGCTGCAACCGTTCCGGGAAGAATAAAAATCCCGGTCCCGATTACGATGCCGATTCCCATTGCGATCAAATCAAAAGCTCCAAGCTGCTTGGAGAACTTTTTGTCCGAGTCAAGGTAACGTGCCAGGCTCTCTTTTCTAAAAACTCTCTCTTTAAAATTCATAAAAGGGCCTCCTGATAAAAATTATTTCATCTACAAATAATACTTAATTCAGGATTAGATGTCAATTAGAAAACCTCGGTCCGAATCCCCTTTCACGCCGTTGAAGTCTTGATACGTCAACGTTTAAAAATGAGAAAAAATTTCTTGTCTCGCCTAATAATTGAAAATACTATTTTTTGATCCAGGCATCTCTCAGGATGCAGGCCGACCCATAGGGAACAAAGCCGACGCACCGCAGATTCGGATTAAGCAGGTACCCGTTTGACTGCTGAAAAAGCGGAGCGACGAACGCATCCTTTCCAATCAGATCTTTTTCGGCCGCAATGATGAACCCCCTTCTCTTGCTGAAGTCTCCTTCGCACGCGTTGGCTTTTTCAAGGTTGTTTTGATAGTCGGGATTGTGGTAATCTTCTCTGAGATGTTCCATTCCGCCGTTGACGATAAACGCTAACGGATCGACATAGCTTGGCTGCCATGATTGATAAAACATGTCGTAATCGTGATCGAATGCCCGTTCCAATTTTTCGTTCAACTCAACCATTTTAATCTTGATCTGCAATCCAGGAAGAGTCGTTTCAAGATCTTCCTTGATTTTTTTCGCAAGGTCAGCAGAGTACCGAATATCTTCAGTGAACATCAGCGTCAAAGTGACTTGATTTCTCCCAGTTTCCTTTTGGGCCTGTTTCCACTCGTTTTGGGCCTTCTTTTTGTCCAAACCAACGATGTTTCCGGCATCTTCCCTGTAATCCACGTCATTTTCAATACTGTACGAATAATTGGCGGGAACAATGCCGTAAAGAGCCTTTACATGAAACGTTTTTGAAGCCGCAATCTTCTTGCGATCGATCGCGTAAGTCACGGCGCGCCTGAAATGAACGTTTCCCGTTACCTGTCGTTTCTGGTTGAAGCAGATCATCGAAACTTCAGGTATCAGACGCTTGTGGAAGCCTTTTTTGGAAGCGAGCTTTTCGTCATAAGAGCAACCGATGCGAACATAGTCGCATTTCCCCTTGAAGAAATCTTTCTGAGCGCTGGGTTGATCTCTTTCAACGACGTACTTGACTCGCTTGAGCTTGACGTCTTTTCTGCCCCAATAGTTCTTGTTTTTGACCAGTTCCCATTTTTTACTGTCCTGTTCCAGTCCCACAACGGAAAACGGTCCGTTAAATACGGTGCTTGCGGACGTTTTCCCGTATTCATCGCCGTACTTTTCGGCAACTGCATGATTTTGCGGAAACATCGCCGTGCTTGCGAAAATTTCCTTATAATAAGGGATGTTTCCTATGAGTTCGACTCTCAGAGTATGGTCGTCAAGTGCCTGCACGCCAAGGCTTTCCATATCTTTTTGGCCATCATGAATCTCCTCTGCATTTTTCAAAATCAAAAGATTCGTCCAATTCGACGTGCTCTCCTTAAGCGAAAGCAGCTTCTTCCAGGCATAGACATAATCTTGTGCCACCACCGGATCGCCGTTTGACCACTTGGCATCTTTTCTTAGTCTGTAGACGTGGACCCTCCCTCCATCTTCTGTTTTCTCGCTTTTCGCTCCGGCCAGGACCAGGTGACCTTCTTTATCATAGCGATACAATCCTTCAAAAACGTTTTGATTGATCTGAATGCTGTTTTGATCAATGCTTTTGACTGTGTCGAGCATTTTGACCATACCTCTTATCCTCATGGATGCCTCTTGTTTGACAGGCTTTTCATGCGATTTTTTTGTCTGATGGCTCGAACATCCGACAGACAAGATGCTGCTGACAAGACTTATAGCAATCACAAAAATTTTTCGTGCCTTCATAAAACGTCCCCCCGCTGTCGTTAAAGCGTTTTCTTCATCCGTTATGCTGATTCATATGTAATTTTAGACCACTTTTCTTTTCAGTTCAATCAAATGTTGAAAACATTTCTCTATCTGCAATCTGTGCTTATACTTGTCGCAATAGTCATAATTTGACGCGCGCAAAACAGGCGCATGGGTTATAATTAAGTTAGATTATTTTAATTTTGGAGGCTCTAATGAAAATCAATCAATTCGCACACGCTCCGGCAGCTTTTGAGACAAAACTTGAAGAATTGTCCAAACTGCGCTTCATCAAAGCTGGCGCACAACAGGAAGATCTGAACCTGCTTTGGAAAAATCTTCTTTTGAAATGCTTTCCGCAAGCCAAATGTCTGGCTCAAAAGCATGAAAAATTAGCTTCTCTGGCTGCTACCAAGACCGAATCCGTCCCGGAATTCATCGAAAAAAAGACTGTCGATCTGACCGTCTTCTACGCTGTTGCCATGCAGCTTTTGCAATTTGAGCCCGACACTGAATTTGACATCGACAATCCGCTCAAATCAATGGACGAGCTTGGCATTTTTCACGCAGACAAGCTTGAAGATTCAACCGACCTGATCAGTGCCTTCTACGACCTTTTGGCAACTCACGGCAAAAACGGCCAGACGCTGCTCGATCATCTCGGAAATCTTGGCTTCTTCGTTGATTTCTATGACCTGCCCGTTTCCGAAAAGCCGGTCTTCTTCAACGGCAAGGCCCAGCCCGTCTTTGACACGACCAAACTGATTTTCGAAGTCGTCTACGTCGAATCCGATCTCGACACGGATCATGACGGCAAAGCCGATTTGCTCAAGGCAGAAATCATCCGTCCAAAAGACACGGAAGAAGGGCTCAAAGTTCCCGCCCTTTATACGGCCAGTCCCTACAATCAAGGAACAAACGATGCCACGGTCGAGGCCATGACGCATGACGTCAACGTCAAGCTGACGCGCAAAACGCCCGATTCCTTGACTTATGACAAGATCAAATACACGGCAGAACCAAAAACAGAGGTCAAAAAACAAACCGTCAACGGCACCGTCAAGTCGGCCAACGAGACTTTTCCGCGCGAATTTTCATATACGTTAAACGACTACATGCTGGCACGCGGATTTGCCGCCGTCTATGCGGCCGGCATCGGCACGATGGACTCCGACGGCTTCAGGACGTGCGGCTCCAAAGAAGAAACCGAATCAACGACTGCAATCATCGAATGGCTTGCCGGCAACAGGAAAGCTTTCATCGATAAGACGAGCGGCATCGAGATCAAAGCATGGTGGTGCAACAAGCACGTCGCAATGACCGGCAAATCATACCTCGGAACGCTCGCCACTGCTGCTGCAACCACCGGCGTCGAAGGGCTGTCGACGATCATCTCGGAAGCCGCGATTTCAAATTGGTACGACTACTACAGAGACGGTGGTCTGGTCGTTGCTCCGGGCGGTTTTCCCGGTGAAGACGCCGACGTTTTGGCAGAAGACTGTTTCAGTCGCCGCAAGCAATCCGGCGATTTCCTGCACGTCAAAAAAGACTGGGAGAACCATCTCGCAAAAATCACGCGCGATCAGGATCGGACAACCGGCAGCTACAACACGTTTTGGGATGCAAGAAACTACTTGAAAGACGTTCAGAACATCAAGTGCGACGTCGTGATGGTCCACGGTCTGAACGACTGGAACGTCAAACCAAGAAACGTCTACAATCTTTACAACGCATTGCAAAAGCTCCCGGTCGTTTCAAAACTTGTCTTGCATCAAGGGCAGCACATCTACGTCAACAACTTTCAGTCGCTTGATTTCACGGACATGATGAACCTGTGGCTTTCCCACAAGCTCTATGGCCTGGAAAACGGTGCAGAAAAGCTTTTGCCAAAAGTTCTGGTCCAAGACAACGTCAAAGAAAGCACTTGGCATGCCAAGGATGCGTGGATCGATGAGGATGCGGACGAAGTTGTCTTGAAGGCAACGCCTTGCGGCAAGCTCAAACCGTTATCCGCTGAAAAATGCAGTGCTAACGGCCACGACGGCAATTGTCATGCCAAGGAACTGCAATTCAAGGACAGCCTTGATCAAAAAGATTTCGAAGCATACGTCAGCGACATTGCAAAATGGGAACATGATCTGGCTTCCGAAAAGACGCCGCTTGATTCGAACCGCATCGTGTGGAAGAGCACTGCATTTGACAAGGACATCGTTCTTGAAGGAGCACCAAAAGTTTCCTTAAGGGTCAAAAGTTCGCGCGACTACGGCATGCTGAGCTTCATGCTCATCGACTATGGAACAGACAAGCGTTTGGGCAAAGTTCCGACCACGCTTGCTCGCAAAGCCATCGACTGCGGCTTCCATTGGCGCACTGACGACCTGATGGAATTCAAGCTGGCAAAAGCAACGCCGTTCAAGCTGATTACGAAAGGCCACCTGAATCTTCAAAATCGAACGAACCTGTGGCATGCGGACGATCTTTCGGCCGACGAATACGTTGACATCGACGTCGTTTTGCAGCCGATGCTTCACAGAATCAAGGCCGGACATCAGTTGGGCCTGATCGTTTATTCGACCGACATGGGGATGACCGTTCGCGGAAACGAAGATATCCGTTATACGTTGGACGGAACGAAAACACGTCTGACGATGAACGTCAAAAATTTGAACTAACATACGACAGAGGCTGAAAAGAAACGATGCCTCAAATTGAAAAACCGGATGATTTGCAATCAATTGCAAATCCGATCCGGTTTTTTGGGTCTTTGTCAAATGGTGTTGATGACCTCAAAAACTTCACTTCAGAAATGGAGTGGAGTTTTTTGTTCCCGTCGGTTTCTCCTGTGTTTTTTCAAATTGGTACAGTTACGTATCAACACCGCCTGCGTTTCCGCTGGCGTGGATTCATGTATGAATTTCTGCCGTTGATTCGCAAAGATCGAACGCGCTGCGACCTAACTGGGTTTCACCTCGCAGCCCGTTCCGCCCAGGTACTCTCACTTGGCAGGCTCGCCTGCTGGCGTTCGAGCAGGCCTGGTGCTCGCGGGCTAAGCGCTCGGTTCCACACCTTGTCTCTGTCGCAACGATCAAAACCAAAAGCAAGATGTTAAAAAATGTTGCCATAAAAAACGTCTCCGTTCAAATTTATAATTTTTCTTTATTTTAACCTTGTTATGAGAAAGTTCTTTGAAGATTGATTATAATATAATTGGATATGTGTTCGGAACATTGAAAGGTGGGTCATAATTGATTGAGCGTTTCAAAAATTTTGTTGAAAAGCGCTTGAAATTTATCAAGCTGTTGTTTGTTTTTTCTGTTCTGATATTTGTCGTTTACGAAATCGGGCGAATTTTTAAACAGATTGATTGGGGAAAAGTTCAAGAAGGACTCGAAAATCAGTCAATGATCACGATTGCGGTGATGTTTTTTGTCGGCTTGATTGCCGTTCTTCCGATGATTGCCTATGATTTTACGGTCGTGAAATTTCTTCCTGGAAAATACAGTGTGCCGTATATCTTCAAAAGCGGCTGGATCGTCAATACGACGACCAACGTTGCCGGATTCGGCGGCGTCATCGGGGCAACTTTGCGCGCCAATTTTTACAAAAAAAACGCAAGCGCCAAGCAGATTGTCTACGCGCTTTCGAAAATTGCGCTGTTCGTTTTGGCAGGACTTTCCATATATTGTTGGATTTCTCTTGCATTGATTTATGGCCGCGGCATGGGAAAACTGTTCGGCAGCTACTGGATCTGGCTTGTCGGCGGAGGAGTGTATTTTCCCGTACTGTTCATCGCGACAAAATTCAAACAGACCGAATTTTTTGCCGACCTGACGTTGAAACGCGAACTGGCCCTGATTATCAGCTCTTTTTTCGAGTGGACGTTTGCCGGCGGATTTTTCTTGTTTATCGGTTTGATGATGGGAATCAAAACGGATTTTTTGACGATTCTTGCAATGTATATTACCGGTTCGGTTTTGGGAATCGTGTCAATGGTTCCCGGCGGCTTGGGATCGTTTGACGTTTTTATGATGTACGGCATGGCAACGCTTGGCGTTTCAAACGAAACGGCCGTTGTCTGGATCATGTTCTTCCGGTTGTTCTACTACATAATTCCTTTTGTCATCGGGGTTATTCTTTTTGTTCATGAAACAGGCTCAAACATTAACGAAAAATTGAACGGAATTCCAAAGATGGCGGTTCAAAAAGTCGCGCATTTCGTCTTGACTATTTTTTTGTATGCTTCAGGAATTTTAATGCTGCTTGAAGCTGCCGTTCCGCGTTTTGCAAATTCCAATGAGCTGTTGAGAAAGCTGTATTCGTACAGTTTCCTGTTTATCAGTCAGGTTTCGGACATTATCTTTGCCTTTATGCTGCTGGGACTTGCCAGGGGAATTTCGGCCAAGGTCAAACGCGCATACTGGCCGACGCTGATCGTGCTTGCAATCGGGGTCATCAATACCCTTTTGAATCGTTACTCGCTTAGTCTGGCGATTTTTTTGGGATTCGTAATGATTTTGGTTTTCCTGTCAAAAAACGAGCTTTATCGCAAGCAGATGCAATATTCCATCGGTAAGATGGTTGCAGACATCGCGATTTTTGCGGGGACTTTCTTGCTTTACACGCTGGTCGGAATTTTGAATACGCCAAGCTTCAGCAATCGCCATCATGTGCCTGAATACTTGCTGTTTCCTGCTCAAAAAGTCTGGCTTGCCGGGTTCATCGGGTTGATGGCTGCGGCATTGATTCTTCTGCTCATGCTGACGTACTTATCGAAAGGCCTGACGCCGTTTGTGCCTCAGGTCTTTGATGAACGGAGAATCAAGCAGATTATCAGTCGCTTTGGTTGCGGAAATGCAGGGCACCTGGTCTACTTGCGCGACAAATCGCTTTATTTCTTCAAATCAGAAGGAAAAGATCAGGTCTTTTTCATGTATCGCAGAAAGCAGGAAAAACTATTTTGCATTGGGGAGCCGATCGGGAATCCGAAATATTTCAAGGAAGCTTTGGAAGATTTTTTGAAGACGGCGGATCTGTACGGCTTTGAACCTGTTTTTTACGACATAGATCAGGATTTCACGCTTTTGCTGCATGAATACGGCTATGATTTCCTGCAGATTGGCGAAAAGGGTCTGGTCAATCTTGAAAAATTCAATTTGCATGGTGAAAAGCATCACAATCAGCGGGCTTTAATCAACCGCTTCGCAAACGACGGCTATGTGCTTGATTTTTTGAAGCCGCCATATAGCGAGGAGTTATTAAGCGAAATGCGCAAAGTTTCGGATGATTGGCTGAGCAATCGAACCGAAAAAGGATTTTCCGTAGGCTTTTTTGATGAATATTATCTTAAGCAAGGCAGTTTGATGACTTTGAGGGATTCTTCCGGCAAGCTGAAGGCTTTTTCAAGCATCATGCCGCGCAAGCACGGGGTAGTTTCAAGCGATCTGATGCGTTATGTCAAAGATGCTCCGGCACAGACCATGGCGCGTTTATCGTTGTTTTTGTTTGAAAATGCCAAAGAAGCGGGCTATGCTTACGTTGATCTTGGGATGGCGCCGACAAGAGACGGTGCCGACTTGAATCGTGAATTTATCACGGAAAAGACTGCGCGCTATATCTATGAATACGGCTATCATTTCTACAGTTTCCAAGGCCTTAAGGCTTATAAGAACAAATACGTTGACATATGGAAGAAGCGCTTTATTGCCTACCGCAAACGTTCGCAGATCGCATTTACGATGTTTCAGCTGATGAGCGTCATCAACTCGAAGGCCATCAAACATGATTACAAAGGTTTGGTCAAGCCGAGAATCTTTAATTAATTTTTGGGAATGAAAGTCGATTAATTTTAATGTATACTGAGAGTGAGAAAGAAAAACGGAGGTACACTCGTGTCAAATATTTTACTTATGAATGCCGGCAGTTCCTCGGTCAAGTGGAAACTGTTTGAACTTGAAACGGAAAAGGTCGTTGCCAAAGGGCTTGTTGAACGCATGCTGATGCCTGGTTCAAAGTTTGAAATCAAATACGGAGAACAAAATTTTCAGGAAACTTATGACAATCTAACGTATGAACGTGCTTGCGAGCTGATTATCGAAAAGATCCAGGAAAAAGGAATCACGTCCCTTGAAAAAATCGCCTGCGTAGGCCATCGCGTCGTGGCCGGTGGTGAAAAATTCAGAGGCGCAACCAAAATCGATGCCGAAAAGCTTGAAGAAATCATCGAAATGAGCGATCATGCTCCGTTGCACAATCCGATGGAGGCAAAATACATCGAACTGATGCAGCAGGTAATGCCTGACACACCGCAATATGCCGTTTTTGACAGCACGTTTTTCACGGACATGCCGGAGATGAATGCCATTTTCAGTCTGCCCTATGAACTTACGCAGAAATACGGAATCAGACGCTATGGCGAACACGGCATCAGCCACGACTATATTTCGCATCGTTGTGCCGAGCTTTTGGAAAAGCCGCTTGAAGATTTGAAACTGATTACGCTTCACTTGGGCAGCGGATCTTCGATTTCTGCTGTCAAAGACGGCAAGGCCTATGACAGTTCCATGGGCTTTACGCCGTTGACAGGCGTGACGATGGGAACTCGCTGCGGCGACGTTGATCCGTCAATCGTTCCGTTTCTAATGAAAAAACTGGACAAGTCCGCAGAAGAGATCCTGCAGCTTTTCAATTCTGAATCAGGTCTTCTCGGAATTTCAGGCAAGTCCCCTGACATGCGCGACATTCGTGCCAATATTGACGATTCGCGCTGTGCTTTGGCACGTGAAATTTTCATCAACCGCATCGTCAAGTACGTCGGAAGCTATTATGTTGAAATGGGCGGAGCAGACGTGCTGGTTTTTGCCGGCGGCATTGGAGAAAACGATCCTTCGCTCAGAAGAGATGTCGTTTCAGAGCTTGCCTGCCTTGGAATCAGTCTGGATGAAGCTTTGAACGAAAAAAATGCTGAAGGGCTTATTTCGACGAAAGATTCCAAAGCCAAGGTCATGATCGTTCCGACGAATGAAGAATTGGCGATGGTTCAAGCGATCAAAGAAAAATTATAGGAAAATTTAAGAGAAGGCTCTCGCTTTTGATGCGGGGGCTTTTTTGTTTCTTAAAAATGCAAAGAAAATTTCGCACAAGCGTTTTGCGAACATACATTCTTTGTGCTATAATCGATTAAACGAATGATCAGGGGGCGTTTAAGACATGAAATTTTTACACACTGCTGACTGGCACGTTGGTCGCAAGCTGCATGGCTACGACTTGAGCACAGAACAGGCCGATGCATTGAGAAAACTGGAAAAAATAGCCATTGACGAGAAAGTTGACGCAATCGTGATCGCAGGCGATATCTACGATCGCGGGATGCCAAGCGAAGATTCCGTTCGGATGGTCAACGGGGCGCTTAAAAAACTAAATTTGGAAGATGGTTTTCCGTTATTGGCCATCAGCGGAAATCATGATTCGGCCGAACGACTTTCAACGGGTTCAGAATGGTTTGAAGCGACGTCCTTTTATCTGCATACGAAGCTTGAACGGGCAGCAGAACCGATTGAAATGTCAGGAGTACAGTTTTTTTTGATGCCGTATTTTGAAATCAGCGCAGCAAAAAATTTTTTAGGAGATGAAACGCTTAAAACTGCCGATCAATGCGTCAGAAGGATAGTTTCCCTGATGAAGGAACGATTTAAAGACGGCTTTAAGCATGTGCTTGTGGGACACTTTTTTGCCGTTGGATCTTTGAAATCTGATTCGGAAACCCCAAGCGAAGTCGGCGGACTCGAAGCAGTCGGCATAGATGAATTGGAATGTTTCGACTATGTCGCGTTGGGACATCTCCATCAGCATCGTGCTTCAAAATCAGAAAAGGTCAAGTACAGCGGTTCGCTTTTAAAATACTCGGTTTCTGAAACATCAGATCAAAAAGGGGTCTACGTTGTCGATACCGATTCGGAAACAATTGCCTACAAACCGTTGGAACCTTTGAATGACGTACGAGTCGTCAAGGGACTTTTCGAAAATCTGATCAAACCGGAAAATTATCGTCAAATTCCTGATGATGATTACGTTGCGGTTGAACTGGAAGATCGCGTTCCGATCATCGATGTGATGAATCGCCTGAAAAAATACTATCCGCGAATTATTGAACTGAAGCGTGTCAACGGACGCGTCAATCACGAAAACAACGGTGTTAAAAATTTGGAAAAATTATCTGAAATGGACCTGTTTAAAACATTTTATAAAGATACCGTCGGAGAAGATCCTGACGAAGAACAATGCAAAATGATGGAACAGGCGCTTCAGGACGTGCGCAACGGGGGGGAAAATCAATGAAACCTTTGAAATTAAAAATGAAAAATTTTGGACCTTATAAGGATGCGGAAGTTGATTTTACCAAGTTCAGCGAAGCTCCGCTTTTCTTGATCACTGGTGCTACCGGAAGCGGCAAAACAACCATTTTTGATGCGATGTGCTTTGCGCTTTACGGTCGGAGTTCAACCGACAAGGATCGAAACGTCTTCTTGTTGCGCAGCGATTTTGTAAAGGATTGCAAGGAAAAAACGGAAGTCGAATTGACGTTTTCGCATCAAGGGAAAGAATATACCGTCAATCGTTCATTTTATCAGACGGCGGGCCAAGAAAAAAATGGCAAAATCACCAAAAAAGCAATTCTCAGATATCAGGATGAAGACGGAAATCTTGTAGAATTAAAAGGACCGAATGAAATAGGCGTCAAAGTAACAAGCCTTCTCAATTTAAGCGCCGAACAATTCAGCAAGATTATTCTGCTTCCTCAAGGAAAGTTTAAAGAGTTTCTGATGTCGGACAGCAATAAAAAAGAGAAGATTCTCAATCAAATTTTTGGAACCGATTTTTATGACGATTGGGTTTCGGAAATCAAAAAACAAGCAGACGAATCCCGATCAGACAGCGATGAAACCAAAAAAGAGCTGTTATTTGAACAAAAACAGGCAATCTTTTCGGAAGCGGAACCGGAAGCAGAACCGGTTGAAGATTGGTTCGATGCATTGGATCTGCAAATAAAAAGCGATGAGGAAAATTGCGCCAAGGCTAAAGAGGCTGAAGAAGAAACGCAAAAAAAAGTCAATGAAGCATTGAAGAAGATGGCGTTGGCAGAAAGGCTCGAGCAAGATTTTCAAGAATTTGAGGAAGTTTCTCGAAAAAAAGAACTGTTGGAACGAGAACAGGCAAAAATCAACGAGCAGACTAATTATTTGGCGGAATTGAACTGGGCTTTTGGATGCGAAACGATGGTTTTCAGAAAAAAGACGTCTCAAAAACGCTTGGAAGAACTCCGAGCAGACATTGAAAAACAAAATGCCGAATTTTCTGAAACGAAGGAAAAATTCAGCAAAGCATTGGAAACCAAGCAAAGTCTTTTGCGGGAAGCTCCCCAAAAAGACAAGGCGCAAGCTGATTTTAATCTGTGGCAAGGAAGGGTCGGCATATATGACGAGGCCGAGCAAAAAAATGCCGAACTTGCTGACCTGCAAGCTCAGGCAGACAAATCATCCAAAAAGCTTGCCGAAAAAAAAGCGGAACTTGAACGCAAAATTGCCTCTAAGAACGCTTTGGACAAGTTTATCGAGAAAAATTCCGGAGTGGCCGACGAAAAGCACTGTCTTGAACTGGAAATTCAGCAGCTGAAAGAAAATGAAAAAAAACTTCAGGATTACAAAGCCCAACAACAAAAAGCTCAAGTTTTGAAGAACGAGCAGGTTGTTTTGGAAAAAGAATCTGCTGAAGCATCGGAACTCCAAAAAACGGCTGAGCAGGAGTATGAGAACATCCAGAGTCAATGGGCCAAGCTGCAGATCAACGAATTGGCCAAGCTGCTCAAACCGGGAGAAGCTTGCCCGGTTTGCGGCAGTTTGGAGCATCCGAGCCCTGCATTTGGCGATGAAAAGACCGTTTCCGTGACGGAAAATCAAGTAAAAAAAGCAAAAGAAAAACATGACGAAGCCGTTGCCGATGCTTCAGAGAAAAAGGCCAAGGCAGATGCCAAATCAAAAGAGTTCAGCGAACGTCAAGCTGACTTTTTGGAGAAGATAACTGAGTTCAGTCGGTCTCTCGGATATGATACCATTGAAATCAGCGAGCTTGAAAAAAAACTCGACACCAAGAGATCGGATAACGAAGAAAAACTCTCACAAGCCAGGGAAACGGCACGAAAAAGAACTGAAGCCGAAGTGAAGCTTAAAACTTTGCAGACGGAAATTGAACGAGGAGAAGAGCTTGTTTCCGACTTGAAACAAGAACTCAGCGAATGTCAGGCGACGATTTCAGGTAAAAAGGCCGGTCTGGCGGAACTTGAAAAACAGTTGCCAAAACAGTTCAAAACAAGAAAAGAGCTGCAAGAACAACTGAATCAGTGGGATGAGTTCGTTAAAAAATATGATGCCGCCAAGGAAAACAACGATAAAGAAGTTTCTGATCTTGATAAAAGGCGTGCCTCGTTGCAGTCGCTGATCGAAAAAGAAAATATCAACCTGGGTAATGAGTCAAATCTATTTCATGCTTCCGAAAAAGAAATCGAGTCGGCTTGCCTGAAGAAGGGGATTTCCGCTGAGAGACTTTACGAATTGCTTGCAGAAAAAGACCGGATTGCCGAGATTGAGCGTGAAATCAGCGATTTTCAGAAAAAAGAAGCAACGGTTTCGGGCGAATATGCTGCAAGTCAAAAGAAAATCGACGGGAAGATTCGGCCAAACATCGAAGAAATGAAGCAGATTCAACGAGATGAACAGGAGCGTCACAGACGTGCCAAAGAATTTTTGCAGCAATCAGACAATTTGCTGAACAAGAACAGGGAATGTCGCCGAAAGGCCGAAAAAGTCTGGAAAAACAGCAAGGAAAAACTGGAACTTGCCGAGCGCAAACAGTCTTTGTATAACGTTCTCCGTGGTCAAAAGGGCATTGCTCCAGGTTTTTCGCGCTTTGTTCTGGCAAATTATTTCAGAAGCGTAATTGAAGTCGCAAACATTCACCTTGATAAGCTGACGGGCGGCAGATATAATCTGGTTTTGGATGACACAGCAAAGGCAAACTTAAAAAATATGGGCCTGGAACTTGACGTTTATGACGACAATGCCGGCGTAAACCGTCCGGTTCACACGCTTTCCGGCGGCGAAAGCTTTATTTTCTCTCTTTCGCTTGCCATGGCATTGGGAGAAGTCATTCAGGAAAGAAACGGCGGCATCAGCATTGAAGCAATGTTTATCGACGAAGGGTTCGGCACGCTTGACGATGAAAGACTGCAATCAGTTCTCAGTGCCTTGCAGTCTTTGGAAAACAATAATCGAATGATCGGCATTATCAGTCATGTTGACAAATTTAAAGAGCAAATTCCTGCTCAGATTCAGGTAACTTCAAAAGAAGGCATCAGCACGATTGGATATCAGACCGAATTCTAAAAAGAGCGAAGGCAGGTTTTTTGAAAAATGCAGTATAAGACGCATCTGGCGGTATCATTGGCAGTCGGAATTCCTTTGATGTCTTGTGCCGGAGACTTAAATTTCCCGAATGCGATGGCCCTTTGCGCGGGGACTCTTTTGCCGGATATAGATCACCCCGGCTCCTATATGGGAAAGAGAAACAAGTTTATCAGCAAAGTAGCCAATAAGACGCTGGGACATCGCGGCGGCACGCATTCGCTTCTTTTTGCAGTATTGGTCTATGCATTTTTCGTATGGATCAGAAATCTTTATTTCGCTCAAGCTGCCTATTTTGTTCCTTTTTGGATTTTATGCGGGTATTTGATGCATTTGTCAGAAGACAGCTTTTCAAAAGACGGGGTCAACTGGCTTTGGCCACTGACGAAACACAAGGCAAAATCAGGTGGCAAGTTTGCATACTACAGTACTGGAAAGCTGAGCGAGGTCTTGATTTTTCTGGCAGCAGGATGCGTTGTTTTATTGGAATTGAAGCTGGCATATGACGGTAATTTGAAAAGTTTGACTCCGGGAAGAACGGGTGAATTTTTAAAGTATTCGATCGAATTTCTTAAACGCGTTCTATGTCTTAAAACATGAAGTTTCTTATGGACTTCTAGAACCATTTGAGCAATAATATTAACATAGAAAGGCCTTAACTTTACTAAGCTGGAGAGGGGAAAATCCATGTTGAGAGATTCTGAGATGCTAGTTGCTGCTGCACAAAAACTGAAAGACTATGAAATCAAGTCGACGCCTCAAAGACAGGTGATTTTGGCTTATTTGATGAAATCAAAGGTGCATCCTTCGATTGAGACGATTTATAAGTATCTCAAGAAGAACGACTTTAACGTCAGTTTGGCAACCGTCTACAATACTTTGCAATTATTTGAGCAAAAGAAACTTGTGATTGAGGTTGCGGTTGACAAAACGGGCCATATGAGATATGACTATTTTGACAATCCGCACTATCACATGATTTGCGTGAATTGCGGCAAAATTGAAGACGTTTTTGATGATGCGTATCGTCAATTTGAGAAGACGGCGGCCTTAGATACCGGCTATAAGGTTTTTGGCAGTCAGTATGAAGTTTTGGGCCTTTGCCCTGCGTGTCAGCGCAAGGAAGACAAAATAAGCAATCCCAATTGATGAATCAAAGCTGATATGCTACAATTGGACTATTGATGCTTAAATCAATTAACTACAGGCGTTGAAGCAACGAAGTAGATCGTCAAGTCACTGGCAAAGAGAACTGATGGTGGTGCTGAAAATCAGGGCAAACTTGATGGTTGAATTACATTGTGGAGTTTGAACGGTTCATCTCGATATCGATGACTAGAGTTGATTGCTGATTTTTGTAAAATCTGGCGATAATCTGGGTGGTAACGCGGAAAAATTTCGTCCCTGATGTCTGATGGCATCAGGGAATTTTTGTTTTAGGAGGAATTTCGATGACGAATATTATTGATGAATTGAAGTGGCGCGGGGCCGTTAATCAAGTTTCTGACGAAGAAAACCTGAGCAAACTTTTGGATGAAAAGTCTGTCGGAGTTTATTGCGGAACTGATCCGACGGGCGATAGTCTGCACGTTGGACATTTGATTCCTTTCATGATGCTCAAAAGGTTTCAGTTGGCAGGTCACCGTGCATTTATCTTGATTGGCGGGGGAACAGGATCAATCGGCGATCCGTCCGGACGTTCAACGGAACGGACATTGCAGACGATGGAACAGGTTCATCACAATGAGGAAGCCTTGACTTCACAAATGAAAAAGCTTTTTGGCGAGGACAATATCACGATTGTCAACAACCATGACTGGCTTTCAAAAATCAGTCTGCTTGACTTCTTGCGCGATTATGGCAAGTTGTTCAATATTAATACGATGTTAAACAAGGAAGTCGTTGCAAGTCGTCTTGAAGTCGGAATTTCATTTACTGAATTTACCTATCAGATTCTTCAAGCTGTTGATTTTCATCATTTGCTGTTGGAAAATGACGTTCAGCTTCAAATCGGCGGTGCCGATCAATGGGGCAACATCACGGCCGGGATCGATTTGATTCACAAGATGGAAGGGTCTGATACGCAGGCATTCGCATTAACGATTCCGCTGATGCTGAAAGCTGACGGAACCAAATTCGGAAAGTCTGCCGGCGGTGCGGTTTGGCTTGATCCTGAAAAGACGACGCCATATGAATTTTATCAGTTCTGGCTCAATCAAGATGATCGTGATGTTGTCAAGTATCTCAAATACTTCACGTTCCTTGGCAAAGAAGAAATCGAAGAACTTGCCAAAAAAGTTGAAACGGAACCGGAAAAACGAGAAGCACAGCGTCGTCTTGCTGAAGAAGTTACTGAATTCGTTCATGGAAAAGAAGCAGTTCATCAGGCTGAGCATATTTCCAAAGCTTTGTTCTCCGGTGAAGTCAAAGATTTGACTGCGGATGAAATTGAGCAGGGATTTAAAAACATGCCGACCGTTACAGTTGACAAGGAGCCGGAAAACATTGTCGAATGGCTTGTTGCGAGCGGCATTGAAAAATCAAAGCGTCAAGCGCGTGAAGACGTGACGAATGGTGCCATTTACATCAACGGCGATCGAATCAAAGATCTCGAATTCATGATCGATCCAAGTAGGCAATTTGATGGCAAGTTCGTAATTGCGCGACGCGGCAAGAAACGCTATTTCTTGGGGCGCGTAATTGATTAATATTTTTTAGAGTCAGGATTTAACCTGGCTCTTTTTTAATAAAAAAATGAAACAGAAAAAAATTGGGAAAAATTCAAAAAAAATTATTTCGTATTATGATGATTTTTTAACAAAGTTAAAAGCATAAAATAATGGCTACTCACCTCAAAGACGAACTATTGGTGATGCATAAAACATTAAATTCGTTTTTTGGCTTAAAATAAAATTTAGATGCAAATAAAAAGATAAAAAGGGTGTTGACGATTAATAATAATCAGAGTATAGTAATTTATGTTGTTACGGCACAGGTCGTTAACAAGTTAGAAAAAAGTTTTTCAAAATTATTCTTGACATCAACAAATAGTTTTGATAAAATAATAAAGTCGCTTGCGAGAGTGAGTGATGAATGTAGATCTTTGAAAACTGAACAAAGTTTCGATAAGCAAATGTGCAGGGCTTCTTGTT
>OOBK01000117.1_pt1 | contig 55574 bp, 50 predicted proteins | sample 1671541 | NCBI WGS metagenome assembly OOBK01 (sample SAMN06348167, study PRJEB24527) | human gut metagenome | biome: human gut; feature: ankylosing spondylitis patient; material: feces | host: Homo sapiens | place: China | collected 2015-10 | reverse complement strand
GGGCGAGACGAAATGGGCGGGCGCTCGTCACACAGACGCGTTAATGTTAGGGACATGCCTACTTTCACCAAAGAAGAAATTGTGCATCTGGGCGATTTGGCCCGAATTGCACTCACTGACGAGGAGATTGCCCGTCTGCAGGGCGATCTGAACGTCATCGCAGAATCCATCAACAAGGTCCAGGAAGTCGCCACCGATGATGTGGAGCCGACCGCAAACCCGATTCCGCTGGAAGCCTACCTGCGCCCGGATGTGCCGGAAACCCCGCTGACTCAGGAAGAGGCGACCGCAGGAGCCCCGGTTTCCGAGGCCGGCATGTTTGTTGCACCGCGCATTCTGGGGGAGGAGTGACATGAGCGAACTCGTCAAGCTTTCCGCCGCCGAGATGGCGGCTAAGATCAAGGCCAAGGAAGTTTCCAGCCGTGAACTGGTTGAAGCGCATCTCGAAGTCATCGAGGCCGCCGAGCCGAGCATCAAGGCTTTCCTGAAGGTGTCCGGCGATCAGGCTCTCGAACAGGCCGACGCCTTCGATGCCAAGTCCGATGAGGAAAAGGCACAGCTGCCGGAACTCGCCGGCGTGCCGATCGCCATCAAAGACATGATCGTCACCAAGGGCATCGAAACCACCGCAGCCTCCAAGATCCTCGAAGGCTGGGTGCCTCCGTACGACGCTACCGTCATCGAGAAGCTCAAGGCTGCAGGCATGCCGCTGCTGGGCAAGACCAACCTCGATGAGTTCGCTCAGGGTTCGTCCACCGAGCATTCCGCCTACCAGACCACACACAATCCGTGGGATACCGAACGTGTTCCGGGCGGTTCCGGCGGTGGTTCCGCAGCTGCAGTGGCAGCGTTCGAAGCCCCGCTCGCCCTGGGTACCGACACCGGTGGCTCCATCCGTCAGCCGGGCTCGCTGACCGGTACCGTCGGTGTCAAGCCGACCTACGGCGGTGTCTCTCGTTTCGGCGCAATCGCCATGGCTTCCTCGCTCGACCAGATCGGCCCATGCTCCCGTACTGTGCTCGACGCGGCCCTGCTGCAGGAAGTGATCGGAGGCCACGACAAGCGCGATTCCACGTCCATTCCGGAAGGCCCTCGCCCGATGGTGGCGGCCGCCCGCGAAGGCATGAAGCGTGATCTGAAGGGCCTCAAGGTCGGTCTGATCAAGGAGCTCGGCGGCGAAGGTTTCCAGCCGGGCGTTATGGCACGTTTCAATGAAGGCGTCAAGAAGCTCGAGGAAATGGGTGCTGAGATCACCGAGGTGTCTCTGCCTCACCTGCCGTACTCCCTCGGTGCGTACTACATCATCATGCCGTCCGAGGTCAGCTCCAACCTGGCTCGTTACGATGGCATGCGTTACGGTCTGCGCGTCATGCCGCCGGCGGGTGTTCCTCAGACCGCCGCCAACATGATGGCCTACACTCGTGAAGCCGGTTTCGGAGACGAGGTCAAGCGTCGTATCATTCTTGGCACGTATGCCCTGTCCGCCGGTTATTACGATGCATGGTACGGTTCCGCACAGAAGGTGCGCACCCTGATCATCGACGATTTCAAGAAGGCTTTCGAGAAGGTCGACGTGCTTGTTGGCCCGACCAGCCCGGTCACCGCATTCAAGTTCGGTGAGAAGACCGAGGATCCGATGGCCATGTACGCCATCGATATCACCACCATTCCGGCCAACCTTGCAGGCGTTCCGGCCATGAGCATTCCTGCTGGTCTGAGCGACGATGGCTTGCCGGTTGGCTTCCAGTTCCTCGCTCCGCAGCAGCGTGACGAGGCCATGTACAAGCCTGCCGCGGCACTTGAGGCGGCTCTCGAGGAAGACTGGAACGGTCCGATCTGGCAGTCCCTGAAGACCCCGTGGCTCGACGGCTTGAACAAGTAGGAAGCATCGGAGGAAAGAAAACAAAATGGCTGAAAAGTTGATGAAGTACGCCGATGCCGTCAAGAAGTTCGATCCGGTCATCGGTCTGGAAACCCATGTTGAGCTGAGCACCACCACGAAGCTGTTCTGCCCGGCCGAAGTCTCGTTCGGTGGCGATCCGAACAGCCAGCTCACCCCGGTGAGCCTTGGTCTGCCGGGTTCTCTGCCGGTGGTCAACAAGACCGCCGTCGATTACGCCATCAAGCTGGGTCTTGCCCTGCATTGCGAAATTGCCGAGTGGAGCCAGTTCGCGCGTAAGAACTACTTCTACCCGGACATGCCGCGCGATTACCAGATCTCGCAGTATGACAAGCCAACCAACGGCAACGGCTATCTTGATGTGGAACTTGAAGACGGCACCGTGTTCCGTGTGCCGATCGAACGCGCCCACATCGAAGACGACGCAGGCAAGAACACCCACGTCGGTGGCGCTGACGGCCGTATCGAAGGCGCTGACCACTCCCTGGTCGACTACAACCGTGCAGGCGTTCCGCTGATCGAAATCGTGACCAAGCCGATCGTTGGCGCAGGCGATCGTGCTCCGGAAATCGCCGGTGCCTACATGCGCGCCATCCGCGACATCGTGCGTGCGCTTAATATTTCCCACGCTCGCATGGAGCAGGGCAACATGCGTGCCGACGTGAACGTGTCGCTGCGCAACAGCCCGTCCGATCCGTTCGGCACCCGTTCCGAAACCAAGAACGTGAACTCGTTCCGCGGTATTGAAAAGACCATTCAGTATGAGATTCGCCGTCAGGCGGCCATTCTGAGCGAAGGCGGCGAGATTCTGCAGGAAACCCGCCACTGGGATGAGGCTTCGCAGACCACCGCAGGCGGCCGCGTGAAGTCCGATGCCGACGATTACCGCTACTTCCCGGATCCGGATCTGGTGATGCTGCACATCACCAAGGAGCACATCGAAGAGATGAAGGCTCAGATGCCGGAAATGCCGCGCGAGCGCCGCAACCGCCTGAAGGGCGAGTGGGGCTTCAACGATTTGGAGATGCGTGACGTGCTCAACGCCGACGCTCTGGATCTGCTTGAGGAGACCGTCAAGGCTGGTGCCACCGCCGCAGGTGCCAAGAAGTGGTGGCTGGGCGAGCTGAGCCGTGAAGCCAACAACAAGGGCGTGAGCCTCGAAGAGCTGCCGATCGCTCCGGCCGATGTGGCTGAGGTTGAGAAGCTGATCGCCGATGGCAAGCTCAACGACAAGCTGGCCAAGCAGACCGTCGCCGGTGTGCTTGCTGGCGAAGGCACTCCGGATGAGGTCGTCAAGAAGCATGGCTTCCAGGTCGTGTCTGATGACGGCGCTCTCGAAAAGGCCGTGGATGAGGCTCTCGCAGCCAATCCTGACATCGTTGAAAAGCTCAAGAGCGGCAATATGAAGCCGATGGGCGCCATCATTGGTGCCGTCATGCGTGCCACTCGCGGTCAGGCTGACGCAAAGGCCGTCACCAAGATCGTGATGAGCAAGATCAAGTAACGTTTACAACGATTGCTGACGATTACAGCCGATTGTTGAATCGCAGGAAAACGCACGTTCCAAAAAGCTTGGGACGTGCGTTTTCTTTTCGTTATTCCGGAAAAGGGATTTCAAAGAAAGAGAATGCATAATCGCGAAGCGCATTTTCTTACGATTGCCGACATGTCCTTCAACATCAGGTTATGCTGGTAGAGGAATATGTACAGCGATTGCCGCCGCGCGGATTCACAGCTGACATACAGTCGGGTACAATACCCTCGGTATGGGTGCGGCGACGGTCGTGCCTGCAATGATGTAGGGGACAGGAATAATGCCAGAACAAGTTGAGGCTGCGACACAGGAGCAGTTGGACCAGCAGTCGCGTGAATTGCCGGATCTCATCGTCATTCCGTCTATCAAGGGCGAGATGGTGCATCTGCGTCCGTCCGTGATCGAAGATCTTGAACGTATGGACGCCATTGGGGCGTACATCGGCGCTTCCGGAATCACCGGCAAGGATCGGGTTGCCGAGCGTGGCGCGGTGCATGCGTGGGTGCGTCGTTCCGTGGCATGGTCCCAAGGCGAAACGCCGACCGAATCCGGTGTGGGGGATCCGGAGTCGCGTCGCACGATCGCATGGTCCATCATCACCGAAGCCGACCATGATGGCGATGGTGAGATCGATGCCGCGAATTCCGACAATGTGATTGGCATGATTTTCCTGATCGATATTGACGGTTGGGCTCGTTCCGCGCGCATTCAGGTGGTGCTTGGCAAGGATTACCGCGGCCGTGGCTATTCGCGTGACATCATGCCGCGCGTGATGACGTACGGACTTGCGCCGGAACCGGCAGGCCTTGGCATGCATCGCATTTGGGTTGCCGTGCCCGAGCAGAACACGCGTTCCGTGTCCGTGTACCAGTCGTTGGGATTCGTGCCGTCCGGTCGTTCGCGCGACGCCTTGTGGAACGCTTCGCAGAACCGTTACCAGGATCTGATCGTTATGGACACGCTGGTTGACGAGTTCGACCCGATCCGTTCGCTTGACGCGTTCGGCATGCATGTGATCGAAGATAATCCGGGCGTCAAGGAAGCGTTGAGCGCGCGCGAGCATTCCATTGCCATCCGACTGAATGAGAAGAATGCTTCGAAGCATGATGCGGAAGGTACGGATGTCAACGATGCCGCGGCAGCTGCGCAATCCGTGCAGAAAGCTTCTTCCGATGGTGCTGGTGACGTGGCCGAGGCTGTGCGGAAGGACGCGGAAGGCGCGGAACCTGCGCGACAAAGCGAGCATGATGATCGCAAGTCCGTTACTGGCGATGCCGATGCCGAAAACAGCTGGCCGTACACGGCGGGCGAGCGTAAGACATCGAAGGAAGCTTGGTGGCGCACGCTTGGTCGTGGTCGCAAGCGCGATACGGAAGGTAAGTGATGAGCGCCGAGGATCTCGATAATTACGAAACCGACGCGGAACTGGCTCTGTATAAGGAGTATCGCGACGTAATCAAGCTGTTTACGTATGTTGTTGAAACGGAACGTCGCTTTTATTTGGCGAATAAAGTCGATTTCAATGTGCGTTCCGCAGGCCAGGACGTGTATTTCGACGTGCGCCTGACTGATGCTTGGGTGTGGGACGTCTATCGTTCCAGTCGTTTCGTCAAGAACGTGCGTATCGTCACGTTCAAGGATGTCAATGTTGAGGAAGTGCAGAAAACCGATATTGACATTCCTGATTCCATCTAGCTGCGCAGTTGCCGGTCACGCGGTTGCCAGTTGTGCGGTTGCTGGTCGCGTAGTTGGATTGCGTAATGTGGTTGCGCGCTTTGGCCGCGCAGTCGGGTCGTGCATCGGCCGGTTTGATGATTGCGTTTTGCATGATGCGATAGCCGTATATCCGGCTGACTTGGCTTGATTTTGTAAGCATTCGCACAAGTTGCGGTGTTCGTTTCCCTACCCTCGGGTAGACTATCAGGGATTTTTGTTTTCATAAGGAGACCTCAAAGTGACGCAAAAGCAATCCGTGGTGATTATCGGCGGTGGCCCTGCAGGCCTGACTGCCGCTTGGGAGCTCGTCAAGGACGGTGGCTCCGAGAACTACGACGTGACTGTGTTGGAAGCGACCCGCGAATTCGGCGGCATCTCCCGCACCGTCAAGCATGATGGCAACCGTATGGATATTGGCGGCCATCGTTTCTTCTCGAAGGACGAACGCATCATGGATTGGTGGAAGGGGGTCCTGCCGCTGCAGGGCGCGCCAAGCTATGATGACAAGAAGCTCGGTCGCGAGCACGATATGGAACCGGGCGGACCGGATCCGGAAGTCGAAGACAAGGTGATGCTTAAGCGTCATCGCGTGTCTCGTATTTACTGGAACCGCCACTTCTTTGACTACCCGATTTCCCTGAGCGCCAACACGTTGAAGGCCATGGGTCCGAAGCTTACGCTTGTTGCCGGCTTCAGCTACCTGAAGTCCATGGTGCACAAGCTGCCGGAAGACAATCTGGAGAACTTCTACATCAATCGTTTCGGCCGCAAGCTGTATTCCATGTTCTTCGAGGGGTACACCGAGAAGCTGTGGGGTCGCCATCCGTCCCAGATTTCCGCCGATTGGGGTGCGCAGCGCGTCAAGGGCCTGAGCATTATGGGCGTGCTGAAGAACGCGTTCCAGAAGCTCCTGCCGAAGAAGCGCAGCAATGCTGAGGTTGAAACCTCGCTGATTGAGGAATTCTGGTATCCGAAGTATGGTCCGGGCCAGCTGTGGGAAACCGTCGAGGCCAACTGCGAGGCCGCGGGCGTGAAGGTCATCACCGACGCGAACGTGGTGGAGATTCGCCAGGCCGACGGCAAGATCGCATCCGTGGTATATGAGGATTCCGAAGGCAACCGCACCGAAATGGCCGCGGACGACTTCATCTCCTCCATGCCCGTCAAGGATCTCATCAACGCCGTGGACGCTTCCAGCCAGCCAGCGCCGAAGGACATGACCGAAATCGCCAACGGCCTGCCGTACCGCGACTTCGTGACCGTTGGTCTGCTCGTCAAGCACCTGCGCCTGTCGAACACCACCGACATTCCCACCCTCGGCAACCCGCCGATCGTGCCTGATTGCTGGATTTACGTGCAGGATCCGGGCTACAAGGTCGGCCGTTTGCAGATCTTCAACAACTGGAGCCCGTACCTGGTCAAGGACGTTGACAACACCGTGTGGATCGGTCTTGAATACTTCTGCGAAGAAGGCGATTCCTTCTGGAACATGTCTGACGAGGAAGCGAAGAAGTTCGCCATCCAGGAGCTTACGCGCATGCAGATCATCAACGGTCCGCAAGACGTGATCGACTCCCATCGTGAGCGCGTGAAGAAGGCGTATCCGGCATATTTCGACACCTACGATCGCATGCCTGAGCTCGTGGAATACCTCGATTCCTTCGGCAATCTGTATTGCGTCGGCCGCAACGGCCAGCATCGTTACAACAACATGGATCATTCCATGGCCACCGCAATCGAGGCCGTCGGCAATATCAAGAACGGCAAGACGTCCAAGAAGAACGTATGGTCCGTCAATACCGACAAGAGCTATCACGAGGAAAAGTAGGTTCCGGCAAGACCTGCACCTGTTGCTGTAAAGCATGTGGTAAAGCGAAAGACCCGTCATGTGATCGCATGGCGGGTCTTTCGCATTGTGATTTGCGATTTGTCATTGACTTGAATGCTTGATTGGCATGAATACGTTGGCACGCCTACGTTGCGTTGGTCTGGATGACGTTGTATGGTTAGGGAAGTTCGGAAACCGTGATATTTCGCGGCGGACTTTCAGTGGCGGAAATTTCCGTATCTCTTTTTACAGCTGTTGCAGGCGTGTGTTTGCGAAAGCTAGGGGAAAGGCAAAAACCAGTGGCAACCAGCCCGAATCTTGAAGACATGAAACTGCCTGAGCTCAAGGAGCTCGCCAAGCAGATGGGCCTTCGTGGCACCTCCACCATGCGTAAGCCGGAACTTATCGCGACGCTTCAGGCCGCTCGTTCCGGCGGTGAAGCGCCTGCCGGTGTGACCGTGCGAGCTCCGAAGTCCGCTGCACCGGCCGCTCCGGTGGCTCCTGCTGAAGCCCAAACCGCAGACGCTGAGGTCGCGGCGAACACGGCTGAGGAATCCGGCAAGTCCAACGAGGCTGCCGAAAGCAAAGCCAACGAGGCTGAGCAGTCCGAAAAGCAGACGGCCAAAACCGTTAGGAAGACCCTTGCCGGACGTGCTGATAGCGCTGAGCGTGCGGAGCGCTCCGAACAGACGGAACGTGCCGAGCGCACCGAGCGTGCTGACCGTCGCAAGCAGGCTGAGGCTCCGACGAGCGAGGAGGCGGCCGATGTCATGGCCGCGGTGAACGCCCTGGACAGCATCGATGAGGCTCCGAAGCGCCGTCGCCGCCGTGATGCGGACGCTGCCACCGATCTGCTGGCCGAACTGGGATTGGACGATGCTTCGCCGAAGCAGGATGATCGTCGTCGCCATCGTAAGGATGATGCGTCCGACGTTGAGCCGCGCCGTCGCCGTCGTGCGGTGGAAGGGCCGAAGGATGAGGACGTTGTGCGCGATCTTGATGACATTCTCGCCACGTTGCCCTCGCAGGGCAGTGATGATGACGAACGTCGTGACGAGGCTGAAGACGGTGATTTCGCGCGTCGTGGTCGCGGTCGCGTCAGCGATAGGGGTGACCGCGTGGATCGTCGTGGCCGTCGCCTGCGTGGCCGTGACCGCGATTATGACGAGCGTGACGAGCGTCGTGGCCGTACCGGCGACCGTAACAATGATCGCAACGAGCGTAACGATCGCGTCGAGCGCAACGAGCGCACGGATCGCAATGTTGAACGCGAACAGCGTCACGAGGAGCCGAAAGAGGATCTCGTGCCTGTCGCGGGCATCGTCGACGTGCTCGATTCCTACGCTTTCGTGCGTACCTCCGGCTATTTGCCGGGTCCGAACGACGTGTACGTTTCCATGGGCCAGGTCAAGAAGTATGGGCTGCGCAAGGGTGATGCCGTGCACGGTTCCATCCGTACCCCGCGTGAGGGCGACCGCCGCAACCAGCGTCAGAAGTTCGTGCCGCTGCAGTCCATCGACTCCATCAACGGCATGACCGTGGAGGCCGCACAGAACCGTCCGCAGTTCAACAAGCTCACTCCGCTGTATCCGCAGGAGCGTCTGAAGCAGGAAACCGCGCCGAACAAGCTCACCGGCCGCCTCATCGACATCGTGGCGCCGATCGGCAAGGGCCAGCGTGGCCTGATCGTGTCTCCGCCGAAGGCCGGCAAGACCATCACCCTGCAGAACATCGCCAACGCGATCGCCACCAACAATCCGGAAGTCCACCTGATGGTCGTGCTCGTGGATGAACGTCCGGAAGAGGTCACCGATATGGAACGTACGGTGCAGGGCGAGGTCATTTCCTCCACCTTCGACCGTCCGGCCTCCGACCACACCACCGTCGCCGAACTCGCCATCGAACGCGCGAAGCGTCTCGTGGAGCTTGGCCAGGACGTGGTGGTGCTGCTTGATTCCATGACCCGTCTGGCCCGTGCCTACAACATCGCCGCTCCGGCTTCCGGCCGTATTCTTTCCGGTGGTGTGGATGCCCAGGCGCTGTACCCACCGAAGAAGTTCTTCGGTGCCGCTCGTAACATCGAAAACGGCGGCTCTCTGACCATCATCTCCTCCGCACTGGTGGAAACCGGCTCCAAGATGGACGAGGTGATTTTCGAGGAGTTCAAGGGCACCGGCAACATGGAGCTGCGCCTGAGCCGCGAACTGGCAGACAAGCGCCTGTTCCCGGCCATCGACGTGAACGCTTCCGGCACCCGTCGCGAGGAACTCATCACCGATCCGCAGGAGCTGCCGATCATCTACCGTCTGCGTCGTCTGCTTGGCGGTCTGGAGCCTGAGCAGGCTTACCAGACGCTTGTGCCGCGTCTGAAGAAGACCGCGACCAACCGTGATTTCATGGCGTCGCTGATCCAGCAGAGCGGCAATACCGCGAATAACGGCAACAGCTAATCGCAGGTAATCGCAATCTGCGGTTACGCATCCAAGGGTCGTATGACAATCGCCATGCGGCCCTTTTGTTTCGTTCGGCTGTCTTTCTGTTCGGCTGTCTTTCTGTTTGGCAGTTTTTCCGTTTTACAGTTTTCAACTACTTTCGAATGCGTTTCGATTGTTTTTCGAAAGTTCCGCACGATTCGGCAATGTGGATGATCACGTTGTGGACATACGGTATGTAAAAATCGACGCACGAAAAAATACGAAATCGAAAGTAAAAAGACGAAAATAGTATTGCTATATAGGGGGTATATGAAAAAAATAGGAGAAAAATGATTGAAAATCGAAATTCGTTGGAAATGTTACGAAAATGCAGTTGACGGATTGTGTGTTGGGGTGGGTATGGTAATGGACGGAAACGTGAGCTGCATAGGGGAGTCGGTCCTACCGGACTGATGCAGAATGCTTGTTGGAAAGGGGTATCTATGACAGGCAATGGCAACGAACCCGACACCACGCATGCGAGCGTGGGCCAATTCGACGATATCGACGAGACCATTCTCAGCATGCTGGAGAAAGACGGCCGCGCTACGCTGTCTCAGCTTTCGGACGCTACGGGACTGTCGATTTCCGCGGTGCAATCGCGCGTGCAGAAACTGGAACGTCGTAATGTGATTCTCGGCTACAAGGCCGTTATCGACGATGAAAAGCGTGGCCTCGCCGTACGTGCCTACATTGCGGTCACGCCGATCGATTATTCCAAGGAAGCCGAGATTCCCGCCAAATTGCAGGATATCGAAGGCATCATGTCGTGCGATTCCGTGGCTGGGTCACCCAGCTACATGCTGACCGTGCGCGCAGCCTCGCCAAGCAAGCTTGAGGATCTGCTGAACGTCATCCACCAAACGGTGCCGGTGAGCACGGAAACCACGATTGTGCTGCAACGGTACTTCTCCAAGTGACATGCGCGCGGTAGTCTTGTACGCATGAGCGATAGCGAACATGACTGGCTTCGGCCAGAAGAAGAGCATGAAACCGAAACCGTCATCGATGCGGGCACCGCGCAAAGCAATCCCGAGGTCGCCGATGCCGTGGCGAAAATCGCTGCATTGCGCCAGTCGATCGACAATGTCGACACGGCCATCGTTTCCCTACTGGCGGAACGCTTCAAATACACGTCCCAAGTGGGTGTGCTGAAAGCCCGCGCGGGTTTCGCGCCGGCCGATTACAAGCGTGAGGATTACCAGATCGAACGGTTGCACCGCATTGCTGTCGATGCCGGGTTGGATCCCGACATCGCCGAAATGTATCGCGAATTCGTGGTGACCGAAGCCAAGCGCAGGCATAAGCGCATCGCCGAGAACGGCGTCGATCCGGGTGTGCTCGACGTATTCGCCTGACCTGTCTGTTTTCCGCGAAATCGTTTCTTGCCGGGGCATGCCGCGCGCTACATTGATTGCTTTGGAACGTTGTTTTGATTGCGATTGAGAGGCTCGGCATGCGTCGTTCTGTTGCGTTTCGTGCATCTTGTGCCCATCATGCCGATAGCACGCGTGGTGAGCGTGATATGCGTGTGGCGAGTGTCCATCTGCGGCACATGCTGGCTGCGTCCATTGCGGTAACGCTGGTTTCGGCGGCTCCCGTATGCGCGGTCGGGGTTTCGAATGTGGTTGATGCGGTGCGTCGGAACGGCGAGTACGTCTCGGCGGTGGCCTCGCACGATGTGATGAGCGCATATGAGTCCGTTGATGAGCCGGGCCGCTTGTATTTGACGAGTGACGCCGCTTCTGCAACTGATACGGACATGAATGCCGATGAGGGCGCGACGTCTTCGCAGCGCGTGCCGCAAGAGCGTGTGGAACTGCCGTGGGATATAACGGCGACCTTTACTTTGGACGGTCCGACCGTCAGCGCATCCAAGATTTCCGGTGCATCGGGCGTGGTCGGCATCCGCATCGATCTGAAATCGGAACGACCGGAGGAAACGGCTGATCTGACGCCGATCGTCGCGTTCACCATTCCCAACCGCGTCGGCAATGACGCGACCTCAGACGAAGGCGTGCTTGTGTCTGCCGGCAATTCGTCGACATTGGTCGCTGCGGTAGGCAAGCCGGGTGAGGATCTTACGATTCATACGTATGTGACTGCGAAAAACTTCACTATGAGTTCGCTGTCTGTCGCCGCTGTTGCCTGCGATTCCGAAAAAACTGGCTGCTATGGCAATCTCACCAGTTTGACCGATCGCGCATCCACATTGGTGGATGGTTTGACGAATGTCGGATCGCAACGCAACCATGAGCTCATCGCGCAGCTCGAACAACTGCGCGATCATGAAAAGGAGCTTGCCGAAACGACCATCGCCCAGCGTGAGCAGGAACATGAGCAGGCGTTCAACGGGTATATCGACGCGTACGTCGGCTCGTATACGACGCATCTTTCCGGATCGATTGGCGATACCACGCAACTTACCGCCATTCTCGGCACCGCGGCCGAATTGAACGGCGATACTGCGGTGGCGCAGTCCGTGGTCGATCTGGCCAACGCGGTCAACGATGTGAGCGCCGCATACCGACATACGGGTGCCGCCGACGCGGTGAACGAGGTGATTCGCACCATCGAACAGCGTGGCACATCCGGTTTGGTGGCGGAACTCAACAAGCGTGCGGGCGAGGAGCAGCAGCGTGGCGCCAAGGATTACAGTGCCGGCCAGTCGCAGCTTTCTTCGGCGATGATTCCGTATTCCATGGATTTCACCGACGCGTACACCGCTCGGCTTAAGGAATTGGGGGCTTCCGCAGGTTCGGCGCAAAACTTGGAATCTCAGGCGATTGCGGATGTGCGCAACAGCATTGACGGCAATGAGAAGTTGAAGTCGGCTTCAAGTAAGGTTGACGATGCGATGCAGGCGTTGGCGGATGCGAGCGAGCACACGGGTCAGGCCAGTGCGTTCCACCAGATCGTGCTTCGTTTTGCGGATCAGCTTGATGCAGGTGATGATTCGACCAGTTCCGACGATACTGTCGATGGTTCGGAAGTTACGTTGAAGGGGTCTATGGGACTTGCCTCGGCTTCGGAGACGTCGCTTGCGGGCCGTGCCGAGCGGGCGCGTATCAAGGCCCAACGCAAAGAGGAACGCGCGCAGGCGGATGCGGCCAATCAGCAGAACGCTTCCGACGGTACTGCGGCCAGCTTGGTGGACGACAAGAACGCCATCAGCATGGATGATGTGATGAGCTACGCGGGCGGCCTGCGATCGTCATTTGGCGCGGCTGCCGATACCACGTCGAAGAACGTTGCGAAAGTCGGGGGAGTGGAATCAAAGAAATCCAGCGATGGCGATTCGGTAGATTCCGCATCTGAAAATACTGGAACAACAGGAAAAACCGCATCTTCCGAAATGTTGATGACAAGTGCGTTGCCGATTGCAGCATACGGCATTGCTGGTTCCGGAAATCGCACGTTGATTGTGCCTGATAATAGCGATTTGATTGACGAGACCGTTGAAATTGCGGCCGCTGCCGAAATATTGCAGCAGGCTTTGCAGAAGCTGTATCCGGATATGCCTGTGCAATCGCAGCCTGCTAAGGCCGCGCAATCTCAATATCTGCTTGCAGTTCCCGTTTTATAAAAATGTATAAACATAGGATCCAGATACACAAAGAGGGGGCCTTCCAATCGTGGAAGATCCCCTCTTAGGCTTTTTAGCCGGCTGAGCCGTTAAGCAGACAGTCCTGTGGACTGTCTGTAGGTGAAGTGAACGGCTTTGCCACGAAGGCTGCCGGTTTCACCTACAGTTGCCATTAGTTCTTCGGCTTTTTAGCCGGCGGCTCTCCAAGTTCGCTGTCGGCCACAATCACGTCGATGGCGGCTTCGGCATCAGCCTTGGCCTCCTTGACGGCTTCCTTGGCTGCTTCGGCGGTTTCCTTGACGGCCTTCAGTGCGGCGGCCGCTCCCATGAAGGAGATGCGTCCGACCACGCGACCGGCTTCGGCGATATCGCCCAATGCGCTTTCGATGGATTCGCGCGCTTCATCGGAAACGCCCAGCTGCACGGAAAGGATCGGGGTCTTCATCGAAACCTTGGCCTTCGACTTGATGCCACGCAGCGCGGCCAGAGCTTCACCGGCATGGGTGAGCAGCTCCGGGGAGACGGCTGCTGCGGCCGCATCGTACGTTTCAGCCTTCGGCCATGCGGCGTGGTGCACGGAGCCTTCGCCCTCATGCATCCAGCTCCACACTTCTTCGGTGGCGTACGGCAGGTACGGTGCCAGCAGGCGTGCGAAGGCATCCAAGCCCAGTCCCAGCGCGGTGCGAGCGGACTTCACGGCCTTCTCGCTCGGCACATGGCCGGTGGAGTCTGCGGTGCCGTATGCACGGTTCTTGACCAGCTCGATGTAATCGTCGCAGAACTGCCAGAAGTAGTTTTCGATGACTTCCAAAGCCTTGGAATGCTCGTAGTTGTTGAGGCTTTCGGTGGCTTCGCGCACTACGAGGGCCATCTTGGCCATGGCTGCGCGGTCCAGCGGCTCGGTCACGTCGGCAGGGTTCCAGCTTGCGGTTGCCGGAGCGCCCACATGGTGGTTCTCATCCTCACGGCCGATGGCCAGTGCGAACTTGGTGGCGTTGAGCAGCTTGATGGCCAAACGGCGGCCGATCTTCATCTGGCCTTCGTCGTAGGTGGCATCCAGGCCCAAACGTGCCGCAGCGGCCCAATAACGCACCGCGTCGGCGCCGAACTGCTTGATCGGCTTGTCTGGCACAACTACGTTGCCCTTGGACTTCGACATCTTCTTGTGATCCGGATCAAGAATCCATCCAGACAGGGTGGCATTGGCCCACGGCAGACACTTGTTCTCGAGATGCGCGCGATCCACGGTGGAGAACAGCCAGGTGCGGATGATGTCCTGACCCTGCGGACGCAGGTCCATCGGGAAGGTGGCGTTGAAAATCGCCTGGTTCTCTTCGCCTGGCTCTTCCCAGCGGGTCACGATCTGCGGGGTGAGCGACGAGGTCGCCCACGTATCCATGATGTCAGGTTCGGCGGTGAAGCCACCGGGCACGTCGCGCTGGTCCTCGCTGTAGCCTTCCGGCACATCGTCGGTCGGATCGATCGGCAAGCGGTCCTCGCTCGGCACGATCGGATGATCGTAATCGGCGGTGCCATCTTCCTTCACCGGATACCACAGCGGGAACGGCACGCCGAAGAAGCGCTGACGGGAGATCAGCCAATCGCCATTCAGGCCGTTCACCCAGTTTTCGTAACGCACGCGCATGAAATCAGGATGGAAGTTCAGTTCGCGACCGCGTTCGATCAGTTCGGCGTTCAGCTTCTGATCGGTGCCGCCGTTCTTGAGGTACCACTGGCGGGAAGTGACGATTTCGAGCGGCTTGTCACCCTTCTCGTAGAAGTTCGTCATACGCTTGGTCGGAGTCGGTTCGCCGTCAAGATCGCCGGATTCGCGCAGTGCGTCGACGATGATCTTGCGTGCGGAGAATGTCGTCTTGCCGGCGGTTTCCTGGAAGACGCGCTTGCCTTCCTCGTCTTCGATCCAGTCCGGGGTGTCCATCACGATGCGTCCGTTGCGCTGAATGATGGAACGCAGCGGCAGGTTCAGATCACGCCACCACTCAACGTCGGTCACGTCACCGAACGTACAGCACATGGCGATACCTGCGCCCTTGTCCATTTCCGCGGCCTTGTGCGCCAGAATCGGCACCTTCACGTGGAACAGCGGGGAGTAGACGTACTGGCCGAAATACGGCTTGTAACGCTCGTCATCCGGGTGCGCGATCAGTGCGCCGCAGGCTGCCAGCAGTTCCGGACGGGTGGTTTCGATGTAGATCGGAGTGCCGTCTTCGAAGCGGAACGCCACCTTGTGGTAGAAGCCCGGATATTCGCGGGATTCCAGCTCGGCCTGGGCCACTGCGGTCTGGAAGGTCACATCCCACAGGCCCGGAGCGTCTTTCTGATACGCTTCGCCGCGGGCCAGATTGCGCAGGAACGCCTTCTGGGCCACGCGCTGCGGGTGCTCGCCGATGGTGTGGTAGGTCTGCGTCCAGTCGATGGACAGGCCGAGGGAACGCCACAGCGCCTCGAACTGCTTCTCATCCTGGGCGGTGAGCTTCTCGCACAGTTCGATGAAGTTCTTACGGGAGATCGGAACCTGATCCTTGGCGTCGATCTTCTTGCCATCGGTGCCTTCGAACGGCGGCACGAAATCAGGATCGTACTTGAGGGAGGTGTCCACACGCACGCCGTAATAGTTCTGCACACGGCGTTCGGTTGGCAGGCCGTTGTCGTCCCAGCCCATCGGGTAGAACACGTCGTAGCCGTTCATGCGCTTGAATCGCGCGATCACATCGGTATGCGTGTACGAGAACACGTGGCCCACGTGCAGGTGGCCGGAAACGGTGGGCGGCGGGGTGTCGATGGAATACACGGCCTTGCGGTCGCGGGTGCCCTGGAACTTGTAGACTTCGCTTTCGTCCCAGACTTCGCGCCACTTGTCTTCGAGACCGTCCACGCCGACCTTGTCGGGCAGCGGCGTGAGGTTCGCGTTGATGGTAGTATCTTGGCTTTCAGTCATAAACGCTAGTCTAGAAAGCGAATGTGACAACTTACGGAACTGCAGCCGAATGCCGAAATCGCAAGAAAATCAGCGCAACACACGGATTGTCCGCAGTGTTCGGCGATTGATTGACAATCGCGGGAAAATCACTGCAACTTCACTCTGCTCAACGGCAGCAGACGGTCGGTCAGATTTTTCGGATATCCCTGCAATTGGTCGCTTACCGCCATGAAATTCTTGCGCGTGTACAGCCAGTCGCTTGCCGCGTTTTCGCTGACGGCGCGTGCATACGTGCGCATGCGTGCCTGATAATCGTCATCATTGGTGGCCGCCATCGCGTCCGCATATGCCTGCTGCACATCGCCGTTCTCATAATGGAACACGCTCTGGCCGTCGGTGAATACGCTCGCATCGTTTTCGCCGCTCATGGTGGTGAGCGCGATATTGTAGGTGCCCGCGTTCATGCGTTCCGTGACTTGCGCCGCGGAATCGAGCACTTCCAGATTGACGCCGATATTGAGCTGTTCGATCGCCGATTTCACGGTGTTGCCGATCTGCTCATATTCCTTGGGCACCAGCAGATCGATATCGGCGATATAGTATGCGCCGAAATAGCTGCGCATCTGCTGGCCCTGCTCAAGATTGTAGGGGAACAGTTCGCTCAAATCCTCATACCCGTCTTCCAGCGGGCTTATCGGGCCTCCGAGCGGCGAATAGGCGTCCGGAGCGTCTTTGGCGATGGTCTGCGCGTCGATGGCGTATCTCGTCATTTTGCGGATCTGCTCGTCGGAGAACGGGCTTTCGGTGCCGTTATTGAAGGCGAGCATCACTTTGTCGAAGCTGATGCCGCTGTCGGAGTTGATGCCGCTTTGCTGGTTGAGCTCATCGGCGGCAGACGCGCTCAACGGCAATGCCATGCTGATTTTCTTGGCTTCCATGGCGCTGACCAGCGAATCTTCGGAAGCGTAGTAATACAGCGTTATTTGCGATGCGGCGGCTTTGGTGCCCCAATACGAGTCGTTGCGCTGCAGCACGATCTGTGTTTTCGACGAGGCTTCCACGGTGAACGGTCCCGATCCCACGGCTTTCTTGCCGTAATTCGCCGTGCTTTCCTCATCGTAAACGATGCCGGCACGCCCGCTCAACGCGCGCAGAAGGCACGGATTCGGCTGATTGAGGGTGATGACCACCGTTTTTTCGTCGGGATTGGTGATTTCCTTGAGACTACCAAGTTGGTCGGATCCCACGTAATTGTTGTTGATGACGTTTTGCAGCGACCAGACCACGTCGGACGAGTCGAGCTTGTGTCCGTTGGAGAAGGTCATGTTGCTGTTGAGCATGAACGTGTAGGTCAGTCCGTCGTCGGAAATCTGCCATGATTTCGCGATTGACGGCTGCAGTTTGTTGGTTTCGCTGCGTGACACCAGGGTTTCGTACACGTTTTCGAGCAGCGCCTGCTCCAGCGCGGTGCCCTGTTCGGTGCGGATGTCGAGCGATTCCGGCGCGCTGCCCTGAATGCCGATGGCCACGGAGGAGTCGGAAACGAGCGTGGTGAAGGAGGTAATCGGATTTTTGCGGTTCGTCAGCGACCAGCCCAGCCAGGTCATGACGCTGAGCATGATGGCGACGCCGAAAAAGATCAGCCATCGCGTGATTTCGGCTTTCAGCTTGGCTTCCCGCCCGTTTTCTTCTTCCATGGTGTCTTCCATGGTGCTGAGTCTAGTTGGCACAGGCTACAGCGGGCATGCGCGTTACGCTGCGAATGCGCTCGGACAGGTGTCGTTAAGGGGGCAGTTGAGGCAGTCGGGCTTGCGCGCATGGCATATGGCACGACCATGCAATATCAGCCTGTGAGACAGGTCCGTCCACTCTTCGGGCGGGAAGCAGGCGGTGATCTCTCGTTCGATGGCTTTGGGGTCGGGGGAGCCGCTCGCCCAGTCCGAACGCCAGCGCAGCCGCCCGGTCACACGGATCACATGCGTGTCGACAGGGAATCCCGGCACGCCAAAAGCATTGCCAAGCACCACGTTCGCGGTTTTGCGCCCGACCCCGGGCAGACTTGTCAAAGCATCCATGGTTTGCGGCACCTCGCCGTCGAACCGTTCGCACAATGCGTAAGAAAGTCCGATGATGTTCTTTGCCTTCGTATGATGAAATCCGATGGAATGAATGATGCTTTCCACGTGTTCGGGATTGGCGCTCGCAAGTGCGGCCGGTCCCGGATATTCGCCGAATAATTCCGGTGTGACCATATTCACGCGTTTGTCGGTGGTTTGCGCGCTTAGCACGGTCGCCACCAGCAGCTCAAACGGGTTTGAAAAATTCAGCGCGCATTTCGGATGCGGAATCTCCTCGCACAATACGGCGTATTCCTGATGCATGCGTGACAGTCGCGCTTGTTTCGATTCCCGGGGCATGGCACCAGTCTACCGTCGCATGAATATGCAATCGCGCGTACGAAAGTGAGATAGCCGACAGTCAGATCGCAAGTATCGTGGCAATCGCAAGCATCGCAAATCGCAGGCAATGCCAGCAATGCGAATAGTGCGACAATCAGTTTTCGCTCGAAGCGTTGTGGGCTGCGGCGTCCTTGGCCGCCGCCTCGCCTTCCTCTTCTTCCGGAGGATCAAAACGATAGCCGACATTGCGCACGGTACCGATCACATGCTCGTATTCGCCGCCCAGCTTGGCGCGAAGACGACGGATATGCACGTCGACGGTGCGGGTGCCGCCGTAATAGTCGTAGCCCCACACTTCCTGCAGCAGCTGCGCGCGGGTGAACACGCGTCCCGGATGCTGCACGAGGTACTTGAGAAGCTCGAACTCCTTGTATGCCAAGTCGATCGGATGCCCATGCAGACTTGCCGTATAGCCGTTGGTGTCCACCACCAGGTCGCCGGAGTGGATCATGCCGTCTTCGTTCTGCACGCCCGATTCTCCGGAACCGGAAACCGCATTGACCGGCGAGTTGCCGCGCTCGGATACCAAGCGAAGACGCCCCTCAACTTCGGCCGGGGAAGCGGACGCCACCACCACGTCGGCGATGCCCCACTGCGAATTGACCACGGTGAAGCCACCCTCGGTGAGGACGAGCACGATCGGCGTGGACAGTCCGGATGCATGAATCAGGCGGCACAATGTTTTCGCCGTGGCCAGATCATCTCGCGCATCCAGAAAAAGAATGGTGTTTTCCGGCATTTTCACCAGACTTGCCGCGTCCATTGGTAGCACGCGTACGCGGTGGGAAAGCAGCGCCAGAGAAGGAAGCACGGTAGCTGGGTCGCTAGCGAACGTCATAAGCGTCAGATCCGTCACGTTAGCTCCCTTTGTCTCTTGTACTGGTTTTGTATCGTTGCCGCGATTGTACTCTTGTTGTGTGTTGTCGGCGTTTCATTAATTTTATCTGAACTATGTGGACACTTGCGGCTACATTTAATGGTATCGCATACGTAATGACCACATTATGGAAAATCATGAAAAGGGGACGAAATGACCGCCTCTGAAAAAGTTGCCGTCAAGTCGGCTCAGAAAGCCTCGTTCGGCAAGGTGTTTGCCGTCCAAATCGCCGCATATGTGGTGCTGGTTGTGCTTGCTCTGATTCCCGGCATTTCCTATGGGAATGCGGAAGAGCCCGCAATCGTGTCGTTCACGGTTGTGGCTTCCGTGGCGATGATTGCGCTGCTTGCCGTGTTCAACCCGTTCCGCGATGGTGTTGCGGGGCATGCGATTTCCGTGATTGCGGGCTTGCTTTCCGTGGTGTGTGCCACGACGATGATGCTCGGACGTGCGATTTTCCCTGCCGGTTTGGGTGACGAAGACACGTTTTGGATGCAGGAAGGCTGGATCGCCGGCGTCGGCGGTCTGCTGATCCTGCTGATTGTGGTTTCGTTCGGGCGTCAGATGGCGCGTGAGAACCGTACGCATCTGATTCGTTCGCTGTCGCACAATGTTGTGGAAGGCGTTGCCATGATTGGCAGCGCGGGCTGGTGTTTCCTATCGACGCTGCTGCCGATTCGTTCCGGCGAAAACGCGGCTTCCACCGATTATGGCTCGACGACGGCGTGGGCTGTTGCGGTGATTGTGGCGTTGTTGCTGATTATCGCGCTTGACGCGTGTTCGTATTGGTGGAATCGTGATGCCGATCCCGATCCGCAATCCAAGAATCCGTGGATCGGCATTGCGCTGCTGCCGGTTATGATTTCCGGAATTGTGGTCGGTATCGCATCGTACGCGACCGTCATGTTCTAATAGTGTGATTCCTGCAATCGCGAGAAAACGCGAAAGCGCAGGAAAATAATCGCAAGTATTTGCGGTAAGCGGTAATGTAAAAGCCCATAATCATGTGCGATTACGGGCTTTTACTGTAAGTTTGTATATTTATTTGTATATCTGATTTGCGATTATTATGCGAGGAATCCGAGATGTTCCAGCAATACTTTCACGCCGATCAGAATAAGCACGACGCCACCTGCGATCTGTGCGGGCTTCTGCCAGCGCGAGCCGAACGCGCGACCGATATACAGACCGGCTGCGGAGAACAGGCCGGTGGTGATGCCGATGATGATCACTGAAATCCAAATGTTCAACGACATGAATGCGAAACTGACGCCGACGGCGAATGCGTCGATGCTGCAGGCCACGGCGAGCGGAAGCATGTGCTTCCAATCGAAATCAGCGGTTTCCTTGGCGTTCTCTTCATCCTCTTCGAATGCTTCACGCACCATGTTGCCGCCGATGAGGGCGAGCAGGCCGAAAATGATCCAATGGTCGACGGCGGTCACGTATTTGCTGAGCGTGGAGGCGGCGAAATAGCCGAGCAGTGGGAAAAGCGCCTGAAATCCGCCGAACCAGAGGGCGGTTTTGAACGCGTCGAGGCCGCGTAGTTTTTTGACGGTGAGACCTTTGCCGATGGAAACGGCGAATGTGTCCATCGATACGGAAACGGCAATAAGTAATGTTTGAATCAACATAGCTGGTATATAGGTTCATCCCGCCGGTTTCCCACGGGATGGGCCTCGACGGAGTCTCACGTCCGCCTACGCCTAGGGGTACCGACATAGAACTGCCGCGCCAGCCAGCGGGCTTTGAATTCTGCGAATACTGTTCGCATGCCGTGAATTACGTGTTCCACTATAGCGGCCCCGGCGAATATGCGCATGCAGTATGAGTGTATCCCGTCTGCGGGCTGTTTCTTCCACTCGCTGGAGGAATCTGGACACTTGGAGGGTATGGTTTTGTCCGTTTTCCTCCAATCGGTGGAGGAATCTGCCCGCTGAGAAGTTGATTTGCGGGCATTTTCTTCCAGTGACTGGGGGAATTTGCCCGCTGGAAGCCGTGTTAGTGGGGTGATTGTTCCAGTGAGTGGAGGTTTTTGCCCGCTGAGGGGCTGGTTTGCGGGAGGATTCTTCCAGTGACTGGCGGAATCTGGACGTTGGAAGGTATGCAAAAGCCCGTTGACGTGTGCGAGTGCGTACGTCAACGGGCTTTCCTTGGATTGCTACCTAAAGCTATCTAGAAAGGCGTGGAAATCACTTCTCGGATTCTTCGAGGCGCTTGCGGGCGGCCACGATTTCTTCCTCGGCCTTGGCGGCACCGGTCCAGTAATCGCCCGGCAGCACTTCCTTGCCCGGCTCCAGAGCCTTGTACTGCTCGAAGAAGTGCTTGATTTCAGCCTTGTGGTACTCGGAAACGTCTTCGACATCCTTGATGCCGTCGAAACGTACGTCAGCCGGCACGCACAGCACCTTGTCATCTCCGCCAGCCTCGTCGACCATGTGGTACAGGCCAACGGCGCGGCATTCCACCACGCAGCCCGGGAACACGGAGTTCGGGATCATGACGAGCGCGTCGAGCGGATCGCCATCCTCGCCCAGAGTGCCGTCGATGTAGCCATAGTCATCCGGGTAACCCATGGAAGTGAACAGGGTGCGGTCCAGGAACACGCGGCCGGTCTCGTGGTCCACTTCGTACTTGTTCTTGGAGCCGCGCGGAATTTCCACCACGACGTTGAAGGTTTCTGCCATGTCATTTCTCCTTGAGATTGGGCAGTTTGCATTATCAGTAACCACAATACCGCTTTCCACCGAAGTGGAACCGGTATTGTGGTATGAATCGAAACGAATTTCTAGTCGAGCTGACCGAGATTAATCAGATCGATTGAGACTCAATCAGTCTTCGACTACGGTGAGCACGTGTGCCACGTCGGCCCAAGGGGCGAGCGAAACGTAGTTGTCGTAACCCCATTCGAAGTCGCGGCCGGTCAGCTCATCATGCACCTTGAGCGGCTTGTCGGTGGCGAAACCGAAGTCGCCAAGCTCGATGTGCACAATGGACTGGTGCGCGTTGTGTCCGTCGAGGTTCACGATCACGATCATCGTATCTGCCTTGCCGGTACCGGTCAGTTCGGCCGGAGTCTGACGCAGGAATGCGATCACGCCCGCGTCGTCGCTCGGCAGAATGTGCAGGTTGTGGTAGCTGCGGCAAGCCGGGTGAGTGTCACGGATCTTGTTGAGCGAGGTCAGCAGTTCGGCGATACCGTACTTTTCGGTGCTGTCCCAATCGCGCACCTTGACTTCGTACTTCTCGTTGTCGATCTGCTCTTCGAAGCCCGGACGCTGCTTGTTTTCGATCAGCTCGTAGCCGTTGTAAATACCCCAGCTCGGGCTGCCCATAGCGGCGAGCACCGCACGCACCGCATGGCCGGCAATGCCGTTGTCGCGCACGTAGGCGGTGAGAATATCCGGAGTGGTGGGCCAGAACGTGTTGTGCTGGTAGAAGCCGCCATTGCCGTTGGTCTCTTCGAGGTACTCTTCGAGCTCTTCCTTGGTGTTACGCCACGGGAAGTAGCAGTGCGACTGCGTGAAGCCCACATAGCTCAGCGCGCGCATCATGCCCGGGCGGGTGAACGCCTCGGCAAGGAACAGCACTTCCGGATGCTTCTTCGTAACGGCGGCAATCACATCCTGCCAGAAACGCACCGGCTTGGTGTGAGGATTGTCAACGCGGAAGATCGTCACACCCGCCTTGACCCACAGATCCATAATGCGTTCGACTTCCTTTTCGATGCCTTCCATGTCGGCATTGAAGTCGATCGGGTAAATGTCCTGATACTTCTTCGGTGGATTCTCTGCGAATGCGATGGTGCCGTCCGGCTTGGTGCGGAACCAGTTCGGATGCGCCTTGACCCACGGATGGTCAGGCGAGCACTGCAAAGCGAAATCAAGCGCGATTTCCAAGCCCAGCTCGTGGGCGCGCTCGCAGAATGCCTTGAAATCGTCCATGGTGCCAAGCTGCGGGTCAACGGTGTCGTGGCCACCCAGTTCGGAGCCGATGCCGAACGGGGAGCCCGGATCGTTCGGGCCGGCTACCAGGGAATTGTTGCGTCCCTTGCGGTTGGTCACGCCAATCGGGAAGATCGGCGGCAAATACACAATGTTGAAGCCTTCGGCTGCGGCGCGTTCCAAGCCGGCGATCGACGTCTTGAGGTTGCCGGGAACGATCTTGCCGTCTTCACCGTAGTAGGCTCCTTCGGAACGTGGGAAGAACTGATACCAGGAGGCGAAGCTGGACTTCGGGCGTTCCACACGGAAACGCTGCGGATTCGACTCGGACAGGCCGTCGCGCAACGGGTTGGTTTCGTGCAGCTGCTCGATGTCGCTGCTCTGGACTGCGGCGAGACGCTCTTCGGCGCTCAGCGACTTGTTTTCCATGGTCTTGGCGGCGTCGCGCAGCACCTTCTTGTCGGCTGCGGAAAGCTTGGAATCCTTCGCGTCAGCCCAACGTGCGAGCAGCTGTGCGCCGGATTCCAGCGCATTCTCCACGTCGTCATTCACCTTAACCTTGATGGCGGCGTCGTGCAGCCAGGACTGGTAGGTGTCTTCCCAGCCTTCGACCACGATCTGCCATTCGCCCAGCTGACGCTTGACGGCGGCATAATCGGCATCCCACGGCTTCAGATCGCTGTGTTCGCCGATCTTGACCATGGCTTCCCAGCGGTCGAGGCCCGGATTGGTGCAGGTCATGGCGAAACGTTCAACCTCGCGGCCGCGTGCGTTACGCACGGACACGGTCGCTCCTGCCTTGGTGCGGCCTTCGATGAACACTTGGGCGGTGACGTTGAATGCTTCGCCGAGCTCCACGCGTGCCGGGAACAGGCCGTTCTCAACGTTCGGGGTGATGTCGAGCACGTTCACGCGGCCGAACTGTTCGGGGCTGGTGCGTTCGATGACGGGGGCTGGGGCTTCGCCGACCGTTTGCGGTGCGGCGGCCTTCGCTTTGGTGGTGCGCTTGCGAGCGGTGGATGCCGTGGACTTTTTGGCTGCGGCGGTGCGCTTGCTAGGCGTCTGAGACGTTGCCGATGCCGTTTTGGCGGCCGCGCTTTTGGCGGTCGTCTTCTTGACGGCTGGTTGCTTGGTTGCGGTGGTGCGCGGTTCCGCGCTCTTATCTTCTTCTGCCATACCGCCGATTATAGAGGAGAAAAGGTGGATTTGGGTGAACTATCTTCCGACCAGCGATTTCCACCCTTTGTGGATAACTTGTTTACCTACGATTGGTAAAACGTTTTTTGTGGATAAGTTACGTTTGCTGACAAGCGAAGTTGTCCACAAAAACGGCAAAAAGAACGTCCTCCGACCACAACCCTTAAAAAAGGCCATGTGGCAATCGCAAGTATGCAAGCCTGTTGAATTACGACAACAACGATGTGCATATCGAAAGGACGATGCGATGAATGCGATGAAACGACATACGCTTGCGATTCTGGCCGCGGTATTGGCGGCCTGCATCATAATCGTGGGAATGACCTGCCCGGCCGCGCTGGCCGCCGAACAGCTGCTGCGCGCGAACGGTAAGCATTACAACTATTTTCTCGATGGAAAACCGTATGTGATCGGGGTGAACGCGGAATCGAGATCGGGCAAATTCTATTATTGCCGGCAAATCGAAAGCATGACCGACTATAAGGTCACCGAAACCACCACCGTGGAAAATACGGAAGCGGCGCGGCGCCTCGCATGGCTGCTGTCCGAATATCAACATGACGGGGAACCGGTGCTCACGTATGCGGCGATCGGCGTGCTGGTGCACCGCAACTATGACGACCAAAAGGTGTGGGTCAGGCATGAGCAATACCTCTTCTCGGTGATGGACGGGCTGGAAAGCAAGGTCAACGAGCTTTGGGAGGAGGCCGCGAACAAGCTGCCGGTTTCTTCGAGGGTGACGCGTGATGATCGGCAGGGATTGCGGTCCGGAAGCCTGTTCGTGCAGTTGCTGGATTCGAGTGGACAGCCGATCGAGGGCGTATTCACGGCGACGATCGAAGGTCCGGCCGTGTTCGACGAGGACGACGAGCCCACGGCAGTCGGCTGGGCCGAACTGGAGGGAACCACCGTGTATTGGCATGCAACGGGTGCCGGCGAGATCAATATCAAGGTCGGATACCAGTCCGTGGGATTGGATGAGGCCGTCACCGCGCAGAAAATGATGGTGCTGAACGATGTGGTGGAACGTGAGGATAGCCTGCTGACGTTCAATGTCGACAACCTTTATGCCCCCGAGCAGGAAATGCCGCAGACAGGAAGTCCGATGGGGCTGGTGTTGGGTTTGGCGGCTGCCGTGATGTGCTGCGGGGCGTTCATGCTGTATGCGGTACGGCGACGATGATATGCGGCGATGATGTCGTCTCGCGGAGGTGATGCTTCTCGATGAGAGTTGCGATATTTCAGCTGCAATATATTCCGCATGTGCGTGAGAATACGGCTATATCATGCTGAAAACGTTGAAATTAAGCCGCAGACGAACATATTTTTCTGCTGACGAACTCCCATTTTCACGTATCTACAATCATGGCGTCGTCGATACGAATGGAGGTTGCGATGACAGAAGAACATGCAGATGAAACGATGGTCGCGAGCATGCGTGCGGATGCCGAACGGCAGGGAGCCGATGATCGGAAGGTTACCGATGCGCCGCATTATCTGGCGCGGGTGCTGATGGCCAACGGCATACGAAACATGTATGGCGTGGTCGGCATTCCCGTCACCGATTTCGCGCGCATCGCGCAGGGCATGGGTATGCGATTCGTGGGCATGCGCCATGAGGAGGACGCTGTGAACGCGGCCGCGGCCGACGGATTCATCACCGGTCGGCCGGCTGTCACGTTGACGGTATCCGCTCCGGGATTCCTCAACGGTCTACCGGCACTGCTGGAAGCCACGGTGAACGGCTATCCGGTCATCATGATCGGCGGCTCCTCAACCCGCCATGTGGTCGACCTTGAGGAAGGCGAATACGAAGGCCTCGACCAGATGAACTACGCCAAGCAGTTCTGCAAGGCTTCGCTGCGCATCGACCGCATCGAAGATATTCCGCTCGCGGTGGCCCGTGCCATGCATATCGCCTCTTCAGGACGCCCAGGCGCGGTGTACATCGATTTCCCCGATGACACCGTGGCACAGACCCTGAGCCAAAGCGAAGCCGACCGCCTGATGTGGACGGCAACCGACCCGGCCCCCGCCATGGTGCCGGCACGCGAATCCATCGACGCGGCGCTCGCATTGCTGCAGCAGGCCGAACGTCCGCTCATGGTGATCGGCAAAGGCGCCGCAATCGCCCGCGCCGAAGAGGAAATCCGCGAATTCGTCAAGAAAACGGATATTCCATTCCAGCCAATGTCCATGGCCAAAGGCGTAGTGCCCGATACCGACCCACACAGCACGGCAAGCTGCCGTTCCACCGCGCTACGCAACGCCGACGTGGTATTGCTGGTCGGCGCGCGACTCAACTGGATGCTGTCGTTCGGCCGGGGCAAAACGTGGAACGAACATGTGAAATTCATCCAAATCGACATCAATCCGGAAGAAATCGAAAACACGCGCAGTATCGACGTACCAATCGTGGGGGATATTCGTTCCGCCATGACGCTGCTCAACGGATCTCTGGAAGAATACCCGTTCAAAGCTGACGAAACCTGGCTGAACATGCTGAAGGAAGCCAGCGCGAAAAACGTGGCGAAATTTGAAACCCGCGAACAATCCGATCAGCTGCCCATGAGCCATTTCAACGCCTTGGGAGCCATCAAAAAGGTGTACAACAAACACCATGAAGATCTCATTCTCACCAATGAGGGAGCCAATTCGCTCGATGATTGCCGCAACATCATCGACATGCTCGAACCGCGCCATCGTTTGGACTGCGGCACGTGGGGTGTGATGGGCTGCGGCACCGGCTATGCGATTGGCGCGGCGCTTTCCACTGGCAAGAAAGTGCTGTACATCGGCGGCGATTCCGCATTCGGCTTCGATGGTATGGAAGTGGAGGTGGCCTGCCGCTACCAGCTGCCCATCACCTTCGTGGTGCTCAACAACGGCGGTATCTACCGCGGCGACTTCGAAAACCTTGGAGCGGACGGTGATCCGTCGCCGCTGACGCTTACCTACAACGCGCATTACGAGAAGGTCCTCGAAGCGTTCGGGGGTAAAGGTTACTATGCCACCACTCCGGAAGAAGTCGAACGCATGGTCGGCGAGGCGGTCGAATCAGGCAAGCCAAGCTTCGTGCATGTGCAGATCGCGCAGTATGCGGGCAAGGAATCCGGCAATATCGGAGCGTTGAATCCGAAGCCGGTGGTCGGAGCCCTCGTTGATTCCGAAGTCACCATGTACGACTACGCGACCGGCGCTCGCATGTAGCGCATCGGCTGTCGGTATGACATGTGGGCGTGCGAACGGTGGAATGCGTGCGCCCACTTTTTCTGCCTGAAAACCAATGATCCGATCAACGTATCTGCAATATCCGCAATATCAGCAATCAAACAATATTGCAGAAGATTGCAGATAGAAAAAATATAAAGAAAGAACGACAGTGATAAACATACTTGTTGACGACATCGTGCCAATTATTGTCATTATGGCATTAGGGTATATTTGTGGAAAATTCAGTTATTTTGATGACGATCAGCGGCAGGGACTTAATAAACTTGTGTTGAATATCGCGCTTCCTGCGGCGTTATTTGTGTCCATCATCAAATCGACCCGTGCAATGCTTGCGAAAGACGCAACATTGACCGCCATCAGTTTCATCGGCGTCATCGTCATGTTTATGGTGAGCTATTATCTGTGCCGGTTGCTGTTCCACCGCAGCATTCAGGAGGCGGCCGTCTGTGCTCTGATCGCAGGATCTCCGACGATTGGTTTCCTTGGATTCGCTGTGCTTGATCCGATTTACGGCAACACCGTCAGCACGAATCTCGTCATAGCCATTATTTCCATCGTGGTCAACGTGGTGACCATTCCGATCGGCATGTATCTGATCAACCTCGGCCAGGCTAAAGACCGAGCGAAGCTTAGCGTGCAGGCCGAAAACGCGGTCAATGCAAAGGCCAATGCAAAAGGCGATATCACGCTTGACCCGGCGCGAGATGCCGCAACCGACAAAACCGCCGAACTTATGGTGCATGGCACGTCGAATACGGGAAAGAACCGCAACGGCAATCTGCAGGCGTTGCTCGACGCACTGAAGCAACCGATCTGCTGGGCGTCGTTATTGGCCATTTTCCTAGTGTTGGTGGGCATTCATGTGCCAAGCCAGGTGGCTCCGACCTTCGATCTGATCGCCAAAGCGAATTCCGGTGTGGCCGTGCTTTCCGCGGGCCTCGCGCTTTCCACGGTGAAATTCTCGCTCGGTTGGGAAACCATCTGGAACACGTTCTTCCGCCTGATTCTGACGCCTGCAGTGTTCCTTGGCGTGGCGCTGTTGTGTGGCATGGGCGGTGACATGAACAAGATTTCGATGCTGGTGATGGCGGTCGCGTTGCCGCCGGCGTTCTCAGGCATCATTATTTCCAGCCGTTACAACATTTATGTAAAAGAAGGCGCCTCGACCACGGCCGTCGCCACGGTGGCATTCGCGGCCACCTGTCTGCTGTGGATCTGGCTCGTCCCCTTCTGCGTGGGCTGATTCAGTATCCTCACTGTAGCTCACGAAGCGCATATAGTAACGGAACGTTGAAATTCCAACGTTCCGTTACTGCATGCGCTTTTTGTGACGGTAAACCGTAAGACGTAAGACATGGGATTGTGTGCGGAAGTGCGGGGCGTGGACTGCAATGGATGTGACGCATAACAAATAAGGGCGAATCTTGTGATCCGCCCTTATTCGTGCGCCAGTGCGCGCTAACGTGCGTTACTTCAAATCAGCCTGCACACCATCGTTACCGCCGATCACACCGGAATCGCGCAGCGAAGCGATCTGATCGTCGTCATATCCCAACGCATGCAGAATCTCACGGTTATGCTCGCCCAGCTTCGGCGCACGCTGGTAATCCGGCACGAAATTACTCATCGTAAACGGCATGCCGATCGTCTTGAAATCGCCGCGCGCATCCTGCTGGTCAATGGTCACAATCGTGCCATCCCCATTCAAATCAGGATCGTTTTCCAACTCATACCAATCCAACACCGGGCCGACCGGCACGCCCTTCGCACCCAATTCCTTGGTCAGCGTGTACTTGTCGAACTGCATGGTGTACGCCTCAACACGCTGGTACACCTCGGTTTTATGCTCGTCACGCGCATTGGCGGTATTGAAACGCGGGTCGGTCAGCCAATCCTCGAATCCCATCGCATGGCAGAAATTCTCGAAGCCCTTCTTGGACTGTTGAACCACTATATATACGTAAGCGTTCGGGTCATGCTCCCAGCCTTTCGCGCGGTAGCACCAGCCAAGCACCAAACCACCCTCCGCATTCGCTGCGCGCGGAATGGCTTTGCCTTGCTTGCCCCACTCATAATTCGGGTAGCAGTCATAGTAGGAAAGCTTGCCCAAACGGTCGAGAATCAACTGGTCGCGCAGCTTGACACGGCACAAGTTCAGCACCGCATTCTGCATCGACTGGTACACATAGCAACCCTCACCGGTATGCTCGCGCTGCAACAGCGCCGAAAGAATGGCGATCAGCAGATGCATTCCGCTGTTGGAATCGCCCAATGCGGCGCCGGACTGCGTGGGCACATTGCGCTCGCCGTCATACCAGCCGGTGGTGGAAGCGGCACCGCCCGCGGACTGCGCGACCGGCTCGAACGCCTTGACATGCTCGAACCGGCTGCCCTTGTTGAAGCCCTTCAGCGACGCCATGATCAGACGCGGATTGATCGCATGTACGTCATTCCATCCGAAACCAAGCTTTTCCACGTCTCCCGGGCCGATATTCTCTACGAACACGTCGGCTTTCTTCAGGAGTTCGGCGAGGATTTTCTTGCCTTCCGGATCTCTCATGTTCAGCGTGATGGATTTCTTGTTGGCATTGAGCTGAAGGAAGTACAGGGAGTACGAGCCATCCACGTCGTTCATTTCATTACGTGTCGGATCTCCGCCCTGCACCTTCTCCACCTTGATGACGTCGGCGCCCATCCATGCGAGCATCTGCGTGCACGACGGGCCGGACTGCACCTGCGTCCAGTCAATCACGGTGATGCCTTTCAGCGGCGCGGTGTCCTGCGTTGCCTTTGTTGCCGTATCGTGCGTTGCGCTGTCTTGCATTGTGGTGTCCTGCGTCGCGTTGTGCGCGTTCGCTTGATTCATATAATGCATTGCCTTGTTCTCCTTATATCCGGTGATATGTGGTTGGCGAGGTCAACGTAGCGCGTGCAACCTTGGAGAACGTTGGATTTTCAGCCTTGAGCGGCAATCTTCGCTTTCGGCACATGCGATTGGCGGATCCGGCGCATTTTCTCCATACTTTCGGCACGTGCGATTGATGAACTCGGCTGATATACCCGGTTTTTGTCGGATTTTGTCCAGATTTTGTCCGGAAATTGGTTTTGGTGAGATTCGACGGAAAACAAAAAAGCTAGGAATTGTTGCAATTCCTAGCTTTCATCAGTAGCGGGGCATGGATTTGAACCGTGGACCTCTGGGTCTATGCCCAGAGGTCCACGGTTCAAATCCATGACAAGTTTATGTACTACCCCCATTTTGAGCTTAGCAGCCTAGGGCACGATGATGTGCCATGACGAAAAAACGGGTAGCGCCCCCACAATGGCGTGAGCATATCGACAATTGGATTGATTCGCTGAAGGCCGGTGGCCGTAGCGACGGTACGCTGAGAACGCGGCGATACAAGATGACACATATCTCGTGCCTGATAGGCGGGTCGCCGCTGAAGGTCACACATGGCGAGATAGTGGCCGTGTTCGCATCACAGTCGTGGAAACCGGAAACGCGCAAAGGCTATCGCAACACGATCACCAGTTTCTTCGGCTGGATGCAGGCAAGCGGACTTCGCGACGATGACCCCAGCGATGGCATACCAAGGGCGAAACGTCCCAAACCGCACCCACGTCCGTGCCCGGACAGAGTGATACTCGAAGCGCTGAGCAAGGCCACGTCGAAGGAACGCATAATGTTGCGTCTTGGTGCCGAGTGTGGCTTGAGACGCGCCGAGATAGGCAGCGTGTCCAGCAACGACGTGATGGACGATCTATTAGGCAAATCACTGGTGGTCAACGGAAAGGGCGACAAGCAACGCATAGTGCCGTTGCCCGATGATCTCGCCGCCGACATTGAACAGGCCAACGGCTATGTATTTCCGGGCAGATGGTCGGGCCATGTCGAGGCTAGCTACATCGGCAAACACGTATCACGGCTGCTGGGCGACGGGTGGACCGCGCATAGCCTGCGCCACCGGTACGCGACGACAACATGGCAAGCCACACACGATCTGCTGCTGGTCTCGACATTGCTGGGGCACTCTAGTGTTGAAACGACTCAGATCTACGTCGCCATGCCCGATGATCGGTTGCGCGCGGCCATGGACGCGGTGGCGTTGCAAGCCTGATAGCATTTGGTAAACGAGTGAAAGGAACCACAATGAAGCGATTTATCTCACTAACGGCCACCAAAGAGTGTTTGGCCGGATAGGATGAAGCCACCCGCATGGGTGGCTTCACTGCTATTCCGCGTGTCTGGCACGTGATCTGGCGGTAATCGGGTTGTCCTTCCACCATGCCCACAGGGCCGCGCACACGTTCCACAGCATGGCAACCAACTGGTTTATGGTGTCGTCGGCGATGGGGATGGTATCGACTCCGAACATGACCAATGCGGCGTTGATCAGGCCCACCAGCAGGACGATGAATCTGGCGATGGTGCTTGCGCTGATCTGTGGTGTCGTCGTTTCGCTCATTTGGTTTCCTCGGCATTCTTGCTGGTGGCGGTGATGTTGATCTCAAGCGCGTCGAGTTTCGCTTTCACGGCGTCCTGCACGGCCTTGGCGATGGTGTCGGGGTCCGCACCGAGCGATTTGGACAGGGCTTCTATCGCGGCGGCCTGCGCGGTGAGGGTGGCGTTCATCTCGCGCACGCGCTTGTCGATGTAGCACACGCGCGTGTAGATGTCGCCGTTGGTGCCGTCCTTGAGTCCGGCGTCGTCCGTGCGGCACAGGATGCTGTACAGTTTTGCGGTGTCGTGGTGTACCCAGCTAAGACGAATCCATGCGGGCAGATTGTTCTTGCCGCTGGTGGCGTTCTCGCCAAGTCCGTAGTTCCAGACGTCTGCTGCGCTTGTCATGTCGTTTCCTCCTAATAGTTCGTTTGCCTTGTTGATGACGTAGATGTAATTCAGCCCGTTCGGTGCGAGGTCGGGGCATGTGGTGTGGTCCGAGCCGGGTATCTCCCGGTGCAGGAACACGTTCACTCCGTGTTGCAGACGGGGCCAGCCGTAGCGGCGGGCGATGTCGGCGCATAGGCGGGCGCTGGCGTCCATGCACGCTTGCGTGCAGGGGATGAAGTCAAGGCCGCCTTGATGTTCGATGCTTATGGTCTGTAGGTTGCTTTCGCTGTTGCTGTCGGTCCATGGGCCGTCTGATTCCGAGACGTATTGGTGTATCTCGCCGTTGCCGCCGATGCCGTAGGTGCTTGAGGCTTGGCGTGCCGGCGACTGGAATACGCTGTCTGTTCCTGCGAGGTATCCGGCCATGATGTGCAGTGTGATGCGCGTGACCTTGCGGCCCATGCGTCCGTTGTAGTGGTTCGGGCTGCCCACCCATTTGATTTCTTCCATCGGGTTTCTCCTAGTCGTGGTTGAACAGGTCGGCGGGAGGTTCCGGCGGCGGCGGTCCCATGCCCTTGTAGATGTGGTCGATAAGCTCTCGGTTCCATCGCCACAAGCGTTGGTTGTCGGCTTGCATCTCTTGCGCGAGCCTGTACGCCTCGAAACGGTTCTTCGCGGCCGACGCGAGTTGCGTTACGATTACGCCGCAGACGGTGCCGAAGAATCCGATGATGGCGACGATCACTGCTTCGGTCACAGGATGCTCACTTTTCGTGTGCCGATGACCTGTGTGATGGTCACGAAGTCTCCTGTCTTGCCGTTGTAGCTGCCGGCTACGTTGGTTTCGCCGGTCCAGTACCCTTCGGATTCGGAGCGCTTGTACGTGTTGATGGTCTTGCCGCTGATCAAGTAGGTGCGTGATTTCGAGTAGTTGCCTGCTGGGCTGACGTATGTGCAGGTGCTCAGGCAGACCGCTTTGTTGTTTGGGTTGATGACGTCCATGCTGGCGAAGACGTTGTCGTTTGTCCTGAAGCACAGTGTGAGGCGCTCGAAGTTGGCGGCCGATTCGGCGAGCGTGATTGCGCCGGCAAATGGTTGGTTGTCGTTGTTGAACAGTTTGACGGTGTTACCTCGGATGCTGTCGATTGTCGTTTCAAGGGCGGCGAGCCGTGCGATGAGTTTGTTCGTGTCTTGGCCGTCGAAGTCGAACTTGCTCAATGCCGATTCGATGCCTTCGGCCTGTGATTGAATGATGTCTGGCAGGTTGCGGATAGGTTCGTTGTCGAGTGGGTATGGCAACAGGTATTTGGGGGTGGTGGCGATAGTCATAGTGTGGCGTTCCTTTCCGGTTCTGGGGTTTCGGTGATCGTGGCGCGGTCCAGTGGCGTCGGCATGTCGGTCGTGATGGCGGCGATGGCGGGTGCTGGGCCTGTGGCGGTGACGTATCGGAGCGCGCCCAGTTCCCATGTGGCTTCGCTGAAGGGTGACGTATCGGTGAGTCTCTGCATGTCGGCGCATGTGGGTTGGCCGCTTCTCCTATTCCTTGCTGGCCAGACGCGCACGCGATGCGTCCAGCGTGAGTGCGGGGCGGCCACGTCGTAGGTGAGGGTGCCTCCCACGGTCACCCATGCCCCGGTTGTGGCTGGTACCGTGCGGTCGTATTTGCTGCCGGGGAACAAGAACAGCATCGGTCGCGTGTACATGTGCATTTGCGTGGTTAGGTCGTTCCTGAACGTCAGTTCGGGCAGTCTTACGCGCCGGTTGCTTTCCTTGATGGCGTTCACGGCGCGGCTCACGTCGATGCCGTCCACGCTGCTGTCGGCGTTGCTTGGGTATTCGGTCCAATCAATGGCGGCGCTAAACGCGGTCTCGCCGTTGATGGTCATGGTCTCGATCTGGACGACGCGGCTTCCGTCTTGGGTGAAGTTGTACGTGGTCGCGGCCTGAGCCTGTTGTTCGGCGGTCGCGCCGGGGTTGGTCAATCCTTGGTGTGCGTACTTGATTTCAAGCTGGGTGTAGTAATCGTCCGGTCCCTCTAGGGCGGCGTTCTGGTCGATGATGACGTGCGACGCGGGCAGGGTGCGGTAGTCGCTGGTGATGTCGGTTCCATCGTCCGCGAGTACTATGGATGGGCCGGTGAGCGTCACGTCAACGTCCCAATTGCCGTAGAACGTGTTGAATTGTGGCACTTTGGACCCGTCGGCGTTCTGGTATCCGATGTACCATAGCCGGTCGATTTCCAGATTGTATTTACCGTTGATTTTGCGTGTTTGTTTTCGCGTGGCAAAGTCAACGAAGCTGTGTTTTTCGTCTGACGATGGCGGGAACGAAAAACAATCATATGGGAACCACCATGATGGGATGCCGTCGTAGTACAGCCAGTTGGATATGACGGTGTTGGATGTGCCTTGCAGCCACCACTGGTAGCCGCGTGCGGCGTTGGCGTCGGTACCGGTGTTCGGGCCTTTGCGGGTGTCTTTCGCCAGCAGGTAGAGACGGTCAGACGCGGTGATCGTGACGCGGTTTTTTCCGTCGTTGCCGGCCACGATCTGCGCGTCTGTCACGTATCCGTCGAACACGCAGAACGATACGGGGTTGTCGTTGTCTATGCCGTGCATGCTCCAGTCCGGGCGTACGGTGAACCTGTGGCCCATGAGACCACGTGCGGACTTGCCGTATCGGCCGGATTGGTCCAGTAATGTCATGGTCAGCACGGCCGGGTTGGGTGTGTCCCATGGTTTGGCCACGCCCCAGTTGATGGTCAGCGGGCTGAGCGGCACGAGGTCATCGGAGCCGTCGGCCTTGTCGGGCAGGCGGCGCATGTCCATGAGGATGTAGCAGCCTTCGGGCAAAGGACGGGATGCGCTCATAGCAAGAATTCCTTTCCGCGTACTTTGGCCCATTTGTTGAGTGCGGCCACTACGTTGCCGGCCACGGCGTCGTTGTCGAGATTGCCGTGGGCGTCCACGCTGATATTGACGGTGATTGGGCGTGTGGCGTCGAAACGGCCTGGCGGCGCGGACAACGCGGCACGGACCAGCTGCTCGGACATGGGAACCGCAGTCGCAGTCATGGCCGTGGGCGTGATGTCCCTTGCCATCTGGTAGGTGCGCACTGGCAGCGGCGCGTAGGATTGCGCGCTGTAGGATTGCGCGGACAGGCCGCTTGCCGCGCTCTTCGCGCCGGTGATCTTGCCCCACAGGTTCGATACCCAATCGAACGCGCCCTTGATGGCGCTGGTGATGCCGTCGAACACGCCCAGCACCTTGTCTTTCAGTCCGGTGAAGAAACTGCCGATGTTGTCGATAGCGCCCTTGCAGGTGTCTTTAATCCCGTTCCATGTGTCGGACCCCCATTGCTTGATGCTTTGGCCGATGCCGGACAGCCACGACGTGAACGACTCCCATTTATCCGCTATCCACTGGGCGGCTGCCGCGCCGGCCTTCTTCACGCTGTCCCAGTTCATCACCAGCAGGGCGATAGCGGCTATCACGGCCAAGATGACGGCCACGACAGGCAGGAACGCAAGGTTGACGCTGCCCTGCGCGATAGCCACGATGCCGGCCACGACGCTGTACGCGGTCATGGCTGCGTTCAGCACGACTATGATGGCGGCAACGGCGGCGATGACGCCGATCAATGGTGTGAGCCATGAAGTGTTGTTCTGCACCCATGTGGCGAACTCGGCGAGCTTGCTTGCGGCGGCGGTCAGGGCGGGCAACAGGGCTTCGCCCAACGCGGCCTTGGCGTTCTCGAACGCGGCGGCCATGCGCTGTTGCTGTCCCTGCGCGGTGTCGGACTCGCGCGCGAAGTTGCCCACGGCCTTACCGCTTTGCGCGGTGATCGCCGCAAGGGTCGCTTGCATCTTGGCGTTACGGTCGCCCGACTTGTACAGGTCGCCTAAGCCCATGTTTGCGGCCTGCGCCTGCAACGTCGCATCGTTCAGGCTGATGCCGTATTTCTCGATGGGGTCCATTTCGCCCTTAAGAGCCGAAGACAGTGCGTCCACGGCATCGGCGGTGGTGCCGCCGAACATGGACGATAAATCAGCGCCAAGGCCGATTAGCTCGTTGGTCTTCGTGGCCGAGTCGTCCACGGACATGCCCATGTTCTGCAACTGACTGCCCACGAGCGTGGCGAACTCGTTGTACTCGTTCTTGCTCAAACCGACTGCTTGCGCGGCGCTGTTCGACCATTCCAGCATTTTGTCGGCGCTGGAACCGAACACGGTTTCGACGCCGCCCACCGATTGCTGAAGGTCGGCGGCCGCGTCCACGCACACCTTCGCTCCCGCACCGATGGCCGCCAACGTCGCGCCGGCCGCAACGCTTGCTTTGCCGATCTTGTCTTTGAACGTCATGGCCGCGCGCTGCGCCTTGTCCATCGCGGCCACGGCCTGCGTCGCGTCGCCGATGATGCGTATGGCCAATATCGCGGACTTCATGCCATCACCTCATTTCGCCTTGTGTCTTGCCAGGTCGGTCTCTTTGGCCTCTTCCAGCAACAGCCGGGTGCAGGTGCCCCAATCGGCTTCCTGTGGTTCGTTCTCCCTGCGCCACTGCCATGGGGTGCCGCCGAAGCGGGCCGCTAGAATGCAGCTGAGTTGGCCGAGGCCGTCGTCGTCCCACTCGTCGAAAAACCCGGCGCGTCACCACCAGTGCTTGCGCTTGCCGGACTGATGGCCTCGCCCGACATCAATGTCACGGGTTCCGCCGTGTCCGTTTCGTTGGTTTTGATGTCTTCCACAGATTCCACCGTGTCCGCCCACTGTTCAAACGGCAAGGTGGTCAAGGACAGTTGTCGGCATCGGACATACGCGCTATAGGCGTTGAATTTCACGACTGCTTCCATCAGGCTGCCCCACCCGGCTGCCTTCGCGTGGGTTTCCGCTTGGCAGCGCTGCCACATGGTCACGCAAACTTCGTCGGTGTGGCCGTCCAAGTACTTGATTCGGGTGTTCGGGGTCTTGTTCTCGTTGCTGGTCATTTGCTGATGTCTCCTGTCGTGATTCTGTTGATGATCTTCTGCACCGCGTCCGCATAAAGCTGCGTCCATTGCGGTTCGGTGTTCTTCGCGGCCTTGTTGGCGAAGTAGGTGGCCTTGATGTTGTGTTTCGGCCACCCGTAATTGATGGGGCCGGCGTAGGGGACTTTCTTCGTGCCGACGCGCACCACGCCGGCCTTTTGCGTGGCCCCCGCGCGTATCGATGCGGCGAGTCTGCCGGACTTGTTCGGGGCAAGGCTTTTGGCTTCGGGCACTACGATCTGCGCGGCCTCGCGGTTCACGGCCTTCAGGTCTTTCAAGTCGGCACCGGCCTGTTTCAGGCCACGCGCCAACTCGCTAGCGCCCTTAAGCTGGATATACCCGTTTCCGCCGGCCGCGACGGTTCCGGCCATGGTCAGGACCCTGCCGTGTAGTTCGCGGCGGCGACGTCAACCGCGGCAAAGCTGAAGTCGTTGCTGTTCCTCGCTTTGACGTCGCCGCCGAACTGGATTGACGCGATGGTCACTTTGCCGGTGAGTTTCATGTTGCCCGCCTTGTTCGGCACCCACTCGAAAGGCATGGTCTCGCCCGAATGTTTCAGGCACCAGACCTGAAGGCCGTCCATGCTGAAGTCTTCCTTGATGCTGCCGGTGAGCGTCCACGTTTCCGTCTGCGAACCGCTCTCGGTGTGGCCGTCAAGGAAGTTGTCGTTGTCGTCTGTATCCGTCTTCGGTTCCAACGCGGTGTTGATCACGTCCGCGCTGAAGTCCTGTTCGTTGCTGGATGACCCGATCTTCAGACTACCGGGACCGAGCGTGCGTACTTTGGCCATAATCTATTCCTTTCTAGAGTTCCAATGGGTTCAACGTGAGTTGGTAGGCCGCCAAGCCGCCGACGCCGGCGAGGCTGAACGTGACGGGTTTCGCGTCCTTCATGTTCAGCCGGCGTTCGTGCAACCGTTCCATAGCGTCGGCCAACAGGTCGAGCGCCGACGACTGGGTGGCCATGGTGCCGGCGATCAGGGTCACCGACCAATTGATGACTTGGTATTGCCATCCTTGATATGTGATCTCGGGTGGGTCGATCAGCACGGCGATCTTGCCCGGCAGGGGGCGGGCGTCCTGCGCGTCGATGGTCACCACCGACGCGAGGCCGCCCAACATGTCAGTGAGCGTTTCTATAAGCGCTTCGCGTTCCCTCACCAGTTGGCTTGTCATGCGATCACCAGCCCGCCCGTGGGCACGCCCACCGCGTTCAGTTTCGGCCAGACCGATCTGAGAGGGTCGGTGCTGATGCGGTATGGTTCCACCGTGCCGTCGCCCACGTCCATCACGCCCAATCGGGCGTCGCGGGCGTTGTACAGGTCGGCGGCACATGACGTGATGCAGTCGGCGCGCACGGTGTCAGACACCGTGTAGTCTCCTATGGCACCGTCCACGTACCCCATGGCGGCGATGGTCGCGCGTTGCACTCGGGCATCGTCGCCGGCGGGTACGCCGATTTCGTCACGTACCGGCAGTTCGTAGGTAGTCCACTCGTCTGACATGATCTGCCTTTCTATATTCTGGTGAGTTGGAACAGGTTGCACGAGCAGGCTGCGAACTATATACCCACCCCATTGCTGTCGGTCACGTCCGGTTTCACCCATGACGTGGCCGAGGAGCCGGCCTCGAGCTGTAGATAGCCGCTCGTAATGGTGTTATCACCCCAATTCTTGAGGATGAAAACGCATTCGGTTGCTTTACTCAACGTGAACGACTTGACACATTCGCCATTGACAAAACGGATACTGGCCAGCTCGACGTTGTTAATGTTTTTGACATAGGCGTACATGGATCCATTGCCGATCGTGTTCGTGGCCGACAGCGTGTAGTTGCCGGCCTTCAACGTTCCGAGATTCCATTTGGCGCCGTCTCCACCTTTCTTCACCGTCATGTTGAGCTTGCCGTCAGACTCCACGGACACGGTGCAGTTGCCGCCGGAATACGGACCGTATTTCAGAAGGTTCTTCGACTTGTAGGCATCCGGCAACGTGACCTTTCCAGAACCAATCGCATGAGTACCGCCATCGACCTCTACCACCGTGACAACGGTTCCCTTGGTGCCGGTGATGACGGTCGAATCCGGCGTAAACGACGCCCATCCATCATCAGCCGAACACACCTGACCATATTTGATGGTGCCTGCATTGGCCCTCCATCGTAATTCACCACCACTAGTGGATACTGACAGTGTGTAGCCACCAGCAACCGAAGTTGCATCAATGGTAAGAGGGCTCAGGCTTTTGGGAATTCTACAGGGATGAGGCCCAAAGGCTGAGTCGCGGCCACGGCCATGTAGCCATAGATGCTGTAGTTGTCGGTGAGTTTGGTCGGGTCGCCGTCGCTGAGCTGGGTCGGTCCGCCAGATTCCCACACGGTCACGCTTGCCGGGTCAATGAAGCACGCGGTGCCTTTTTCCGCGCCGGGCAGCATCTGCACCGGCAGGCGCAGGAACCTGCCTGCGATGCCCGTCAGGTCGAAGTCGCCGATTGTGTCGCTGCCGTCTCCGCTGAGGTCGAAGAAACGGCTGCCGGTGTCCTTGAGCTTGATGAGCGCTGCCATGACGTCCTTGGAGACGGCGAGGCGGGTAAGGGAAACGTTTCTTTCGTCGGCGAGGTCGGCGGCGTCCATGATCAGGCCGGCCCACTGGTCTATTGTCATGACATCAAACTTCGCCGGCGCGGTGATCTTGTTCGGGTTCGACTCGGCGTCGCGCTGCGTTTTGATGGTGTCGTACAGGTAGGTGCGCACGGCGGTTTCGGTGGCTTTTGCGTAGGCGTTGCGCAAAGCGGCCAATGCTGTGTTGAGCATGGGCGTGGTGCTGCGTTCGATGACCTGACGCGACAATGTCGTGTAGCCGCCATACGTGTCAATGTTGGCCGATTTGGTGCCGAACGTGACCTTGCCGAACTGCAATGCGGCGCCTTCGCTGTCCTGCTTGCCCACCGTGGTGGTGTCCGTGGCGACAACGTTGTATTCCATGGTCATGCCCTTGTCGGGCAGGGTGTCGTGGGTCAGCAGGTTGGTGACCTTGCGTCGCATTTCGATCAGGCGCAGTTCATCCGCAATCCATGCCACCTTGTTGCCGGTGTCGCCCGTGACGATCAGGTCGCGGCATTCGTGCATCAACTGCACCGCCGTTTCGTCGCCGCGATAGAGCGCCTGTAGGTAGTCGCCGGCGGTGCGGTACTCGCTGCCGATCTGTTTCGGCGGTTCGGTGGTGCCGCCCTTGGCCAACGCGGCCTTCAAACTGCGCTGTTCGTCCTTGATGGCGTCCAGCGTCGCTTCCAGTTCCTTGTCCACTTTCGTGTCCTCGCTTTCCTTGTTGTTGGTTGGTTCTTCGGTCAAGGTCTCGCTTCGCTGTCCGGTGATTTTCGCGGCCTCGTATGCGGGCCAGCTCACCACGCTTGTTTCCAACAGCCTGACGCGCCTGCGATGGGTTATCCCGGCCTTGTCGCGTTCGTCCTCGATCGGGACGAATCCCACCGACAATGAGTCCAGGGCACCGTCCTTCAAGAGGTTCACCACGTCGCGGCCAAGCTGCGTGTCGCTTATCCTGGCGGTGATGTGCAGACCGTCTTCCCGTGATTCGGCGGCGGTGATGCGGCCGATCAGGTCGCCATGCTGGTAGCACAGCTTCGCGGATTCGATGTCGTCGAAGCGGCAGTCAGGGTCGAAGGTCTCGGCACCGTCCCATGTGTCGATGATCTGCCCATAGGGCACGGCCATGCCTTCCAGCGTGCGCCCGTCGCCATCTTCGGCGGCGCGTAGGCACATGCCCTTCAATCCGATTTCATGCTTCATTGTTTCACCTCTTGCGTTTGCGGTGCCGCGATCAGCGGTGGCAGGGCCTCACGCGCGCGCACCTCGTTAACGTCCATCCATCCCGCGTCTATCGCCGTCTTGTATGCGTTGAAACGGTCGGACATGTCGGCTCGGCGGCTGCTGTCCCAATCGAAAGCGGCGGTACGGCCGCGCGGCAACAAGCGGTTAAACAGTTCCTCGATCTCGCCTGCATAGGCCGCAAGCGTGTAGTCGGCGAACTCAATCCACGATTGCTCGATGTTGCTGTAGGTGAGGTTGCTGCCATCGACGGCGGCAAGCATGATCGACGCGGGGATGCCCAACAGTCGGGCGATCTGCGTTGTATCGAACTTCTGCGTCTCCAAAAACTGCAAATCGGCCGGCTTCATATCGAGCGGAACGTAGGTGAGGTTCTCGCCCAACACCTTGATGTCGGCGGCCGTGCCCGACGCCTTCCAATCGGTCTTCGCCTGCTTCGCGTACTCCGGCGTAACCTTCTTGTCGGTCTTCAAATAGCCCTTAAGGTTCGAGCTGTCGGTGTAGAAGCGGGTCTTGTAGTCGCGGGCCATCTTCGCGCCTTCCACCTCTTCGCGCGCCGCGCTGATCGGGCCAAGACCACGCAATCTGCCGGGCACGTTCAGAAACTTCAGATGCACGATCTGATCGGGCGTGTAATCCACGCCAAGATAGCTGTAGCGCAGGCGCGGGGCGGCCGGGTCTTGTCCGTCGTCGGACACGACAACAAGGTGCGGGGGCAGCACCTCGCACGACACCACGTCGCCCGCATACGACACCAGCCTTACGAATGCGTTGCCATCCAACACCATGCTTGCCACAAGGTCGGCCAAAAAATCACGCCGCGAACGGTTCACGTCCGGCTGCAACACGAGCTGCGACACCGTGTCGAGCTTCACCCCGCCGCGCATTTCGTGAATCGGCAAACCGGTGATGGCGGTCTGCAACACCTGCACGCCACGGAAAACCGTGGACAGCGACAACGGGTCGCAATCCGCGACGCGCGACGGCGGGCGGATGCCCTCGGGCACGTCGTCCACCGCGCTACGGGTCAATACGCGGCCCGCGAGCTTCACCCGCTCCCACAAACTCAGTCGGTCAGTCATGCCGCCAATCATGCTGCCCGCAGGCCGGCCCCGTCCAGCACCGTGCCGCCAAGTACCGCCAAGTACCGCCAAGTACCGCCAAGTACCGCCAAAAGGGTCAGAATATTTGCAGCGGCCCCGACTCTTCGGGGCGGTGGGCCGCGCCCCATGCGGCCAACATGCACGATTCCAACGGTGATGTGAGGCCTGTCGAGCCGCGACGGCTCACGCGCCATGCGTCGCCCACCCACTTGCGGGCGCTGTTCGCGGCGCTTGCGTCCAAGTCCGGGTCGGCGGCGTGCCATATCGCCTTGTTGGCCAGGCCCGATACATAGCTTTGGCCTACCGTCAGGTAGTCGGCGGCGTCCATGTCCACGAACGACAACGAGGGGTCGCCGTTGCGGTCGGTCATGTGGTGCAGGCGGTCGGCGAGGTCGGCGGCGGTGCCACGGTTGTCGATCACCACCGGTGCGCCATAGGTGGCGCATAGGCGGCGTAGTTCCTCGGGTGCGTAGCCGGTGCCGTCGAGAATCATCAAAAGCTGCGTGGTTATGGTGCCGTCGCTGTTGCCGATGCCGGCGCTGATGCTGGTGTGCGTGGAATCTACGTCCACGGCCACGCCGAACACCACCGGACGGTCGTTCAGATCGGCCGGGCTTATGGGTGCGGCGGCGGTCTGCGCCCATGTGGTTTCGTCAATCGCCCTATCGGTTATCCCTTCGTCGCGCCGGTTGCCGAACGCACGCGCCCATCCGGCCGCGTTGCCATTGAATTGCTCTCTGAAGTCCGCTAGCTGCGATCTGTCCCACAAGAGCCCCGCCGCTGGATGATGACGCATGATTGCGTCGAGGTCTTCTGGGTCGTCGTCGGCCGGTATTCCGAAGTCGAACCAGCATGTGCGGCGTGACTGTTCACCCGCACGGCAAGCGTCAAGACGGTGGTTGAAGAACGTCGATTCCGCCGTGCCCTCGGTGCTGGTAATCCACAGTTGCGGCTGCACGCCGGTGGCCTTGAGACGTGTGGCCATCGTGGGCATGAAGCCGTCAAGAATCGTGTTCCCGGTTTCCTCGCTGAGGCTAAACGCTTCGTCCAACGTGATCTTGTCGCCCTGCACGCCGTGCCCAGCCACCTTCGTCACGCTTTTGGGCATGATGACGCTTCCGTTGGCGAACGGCTGGCGAAGGTCGCCCGCGCCCAGGTACGGCCGTGTGGTGATGGCCGCCAACGGGGACGCCTGCACGGTTTTCAGGTATTTCTTGAAGTGGTCGCCCGCGTCCTTGCCCGTCTGCGCAAGATAGTAGATGAATCGATCAGGCCCCCACTGCGAATTACGTGTGTCCACTGCGTCCACAAGCGTGGACTTGCCGCACTGCCTGGGCGTGCTCAATATCACCGTGTCGTAGTAGTAGGTGCCTGTGTCTTGGTCGATTTCGCCAGCCACGTCGGCCACCATCCTTTGCCACGGCAGCAAAGGTGTGCCGAGCAACTGCGCGAATTTGGCGACGATGGGGCCGTCGGTCCTGCGATCAGGGTTGCGCGGTGTGCCGCCACGTACCGGTGTCATGCCTTCGCTTCCTGCAGCAATCCGGCAAGAGCGGGGTCGATCTCCTGTTGCGCCGGGAACGTGGTTTCCAATTCCTGGTACCACGCCAGTAGCTGAGCCATGACGCGCGACGTGTCGCGTCCCTTGGCGTTCAGGGCGTCGAAATTGCGTGCGATGTTAATCATCGTCTTGCAGACAAACCTGGCACTGGGGTTCAGGGCGCGGCCTTCCACGAAACTGTCGATAAGTTCCTTGGTGGCTTTTTCTTGCAGACCCTCATTGGGGCCGTAGTAGTCATCGAAACCTTCTAGCGTCATTTGCATTTCTTCACCTCTGCTTATTGCTTGTTTTCATTGGTATTCCGCCGTTTTCTAGATTTTTTTGTACGGTTCGAGAGAGTAAAAAACTGGGCGCGGGGTCTTTTGGCCGGCCGCGTGTTTAAAAAACAGGCTCACCACTTCGGCCGCGAAGCGATCCGCACCGGCTCGGAGCGAAGGCCAAGGGCAACGAGTCTCGCACGCCGTTCGGCACGCCTCGCGTCCACCAACGCCTGCGATAAGTGCAGCGCGTACCATTGCCTGACACGACGGCGGGTCGCGTCGTCCCGCGCGCGCTCCCACTCCACGCTGAAGCCGGGGTCTATCACATGCAGGTCATAGTCCAAGGCTATCCACTCGTCCAACAGGCGTGGGTGGCGGTTGCTGCTGATGGTGGTGCGGGTCAGCCACACGTCGATAGGCTCGGCTGACGTGGCGAACTGCCGGTACGCGCCCGACCATGCCATGGCCACCGCGCGCCTGCACGCAAGACTGGGATTGGTCAGGCCCATGGCCGTGGCCAACGTGCTGAACGACACCACCGGGTCGCCCGCCGACTTATGCGCGTCTATCCATTCCACGGCCTCACGGTCGCAGGAACCTGGCGGTACTATCACCATATGCAGGCGCGCCCCATACCCGTACAGCACGCGGTCTTGGCGGCTGGCGTTGCAATGCTTGCACGCCCTGCGAATATTCGCCACGGTGTCCATGCCGCCATGCGAGTAGGGCACGATATGGTCGTCCTCGGCGCCGACCTTGGTACAGCCTGGCAATCCAAGCCAACAGTCGTTGCCCCATGTGTCGATGACCTTCGCCCGCACCAGCGGGTCTATGGTCTGCCTGCGTCCCATCTCACTTCGCCTTCTGCCCACGCACCCACATGTCAAGGTCGGCTATCTCGTACAGGCACGGACTGTTGATCGCGTCGCCCGATTTGAACCACGTCGGCCCGGTGCCGTCCGCCCTCATGCGTTCCATCTGCCGTTGTGACTTATGCAGGTACCGTGCGGCCTGCGCCGTGGTCAGTTTCGCCCTTGGATTCATCACGCCACTCCCGCATAAGCCTTCAAGGATCTAATCAGGTCTGCGCGGTCGAAACACTGCACGCCGCCGATGCGCTTCGGGCGCTGCACCCAACCCTCGGCGATCAGCTGCTGGAGGGTGTTATCGCCGGACAGGTCGGCGTGCGGACTGATGCGGTTCAGACGAAGGATGCTGATGACCATGGGACGCTGTACCGAGTCGGTGCCAATGGTGTCATGCTCCAACTGCCCGATGTTCCAACGGATTGCGTTCTTGATGTCCTTCGTGCGCTGTGCCTTGTTCTTCGGCACCGTCCTCTTGGCACGTCTGCTTGTTGGCTTGTAATCGACCGAATAACCCATGTCTCGAACCTCGTTTCATATTATGGATAAGTGGATAAGGATTGTGGATGATGTGACCTTCGGGTGGTGGGCGTTAGAGCGGGGAACCCAAGCCGGGGAACCCAAGATCGCTCAAGTGTCTTCCGGTTAGGGTTCGCCATGCAAGGTTGCTTCGTAACGGAGCCGCGCCGTCGCACAGGTCAGCGGGCCAAGGCCCGCGCGCAAGGTCTCGAAGTGGGGCCCCGCACGTATGCGGGTGATGCACCCTGTTGCGCCCTGACAATGCGCCCCAAGTCGATCAGTGAACCCGCATGGCTCCCCGCTGGGGCCGTGGTAACCACCCGGCATTCCGGGCGTGTTTGTAACGCGCTGGGCAAGGCGCGGCCGGGTGCTTTATCGGCGCCTACCTAGCAACCGACATTCGGCTAGGTCACGGGCATTTTCAGTTATCGGATGCCGTCAGTCGGACAGGAAATCACCCAGCGCGACGATCTGCAGGAACTTACGCATGTATGGCCCCCATGATCAATGGCTTGTAATAGCGGTAGCTTTCCAGCATCCCGTACATGTAGCCGCGCATCTCCTCGTAGTCGAGGTACGCGAGCGTGCGGAACTCCGCGCTGTTGTCGAGGTCCTCTAGCGCGAAGTCGCCAAGGACGCTGTCCACCAGCGACTGGTTCGTCACGATCCGGAACCTGCGTCGCATCTCGTGGTTCATCATGTCGGCCATGTTCTCGAGGCTATGGGTCTGCGCGACCCATTTCGCCTTCCGTTTCTCGTGCATCAGGCACCACCTTTGGTCGTTGAACGTTTAGGATCCTTCCCCCGCCGCGCTACGCTTGGAAGCGACCAAACAACCAAACACAACAACGAACAGAGGAAGGAAAACAAATGAGGAATCCGGCGCAATACTTACTGCAAATGTTCAATGCATCACAACGCGATGAAGGCCAAACATTTACCGTTCGCGATGCGGTAGCGGCGATGACCGAAATCGAAAAACAGGCGGCAATGCTCGAAGCCGGTGGCGATAGCGCCCTGCCGGTAATGCGGCGTGCTTTCCCTGAAATCTGGGAAAAGATATTCAGATCATTTCTGCGAGTACAAAATAATAATTTCAATATGGATAACGTCATGGACCAACAAGAACTCTCGCTTAGCGCACAAATCGTGCTTGTACAAATGCGTAAGACAGCTCCATTCGCCGTGTCCACCTTCACCGTTGAACAGAGAGAATCGGCCAGAGACTTCGCACGTGAATTCGCCGACGCCGTTAAAAACGATCTGACATTACCGAACGACCTTAAAACATACGTAGCTGCACTTGTCGTCCAAATACAATCTAACCTAGAGCAATACGAAATGACGGGCGACTTTGTTTTGGCAGATTCGCTGAACAAACTTTTCGCGGCTGTATTCATGGCTGAAACCCAGACGCGCGACAAATCACGATGGCAGAAATTCAAGGAAGAGAAGGCAACTCCATTCATGCAAGTTTTCCTTAGTCTTGCCCTGCCGAATGTTCTTTCAGCGGCCCAGCTTGTGCTCCAGATAACCCAGGGGTAGTGCCGGGAACGAGAAACAGCCGGTAATTATCGAAAAGCGAAAGCTTGAATAAATACGACGCCGCAATTTGCTGGCCAAGCGAAAAAAGAAACAACCCAGAAAGAATCTGCCATACATCCTTGGCCAGCAACCCCAAAACGAACACGCCAACACCAGAAATGAGGTAGGCACAAGCAAAAAACAAAGTCCACCACGACGGCTTCTTCTGCTCAACAAACATCATGCCACCTCCAATGGTTTCGTGTAATCGCTGCGGCCGGTCAGATAATCCAGACTCACATCGAAATAATCGGCAATACGCGATAAATCGCGCAACGTAAATGGCCGCAAACCGTGCATCTTGTTGGAAAGCACTTGTTCGTGCATCCCTATGGACGATGCAAGGTCTCGCTGTTTGACATGATTTTGCCGCAGTAGTCTCCGTACTGCTGACGTAACACTGTCATCACTAACTAAACTCACAGGTTAATTCATACAGCTTGATATGCACGTTTGGCAATTCTCGGCGTATTGCAAAAGTAATCAACTGTGTTTATTATGGAACCATGACAACAACAATGGCAATGCCTGGCACCGCAAATATGGCTGCCGGCGATATAGCGATAACTAATATCAACATGATTATTTCTGTGCGGCGAATCCCGAAGAAAGATGTAGCGGCGGTGCTTGGGAAATTCCCTCAGTCTTTTTCGCGGATGCTTAAACCCGGCTATCCTTGGTCTTTTGCTGATATGGCAAAAGTGTCGGATTATCTCGGCGTGAGCCTTAATGATTTGACTGATCCGAATTTGACGCCTGCAAAGGCATTGGAATATGCAAAAACCGCCGCCCCAGATGATGGGAACGGCGGTCAATCAGTAGCGGGGCATGGATTTGAACCATGGACCTCTGGGTTATGAGCCCAGCGAGCTACCGAGCTGCTCCACCCCGCGTCGGCTTGTCTTTAAGACAGCTCTATTAACTTTACGATTACTTCCAAATATGTCAAATCGGCGTGTCGCATCAGTCCGGCCATGCAAAACCGCGTTGCAAATAGCGCGTTATTCATTTTTCCTATAACGGTTTCGGCTGATCGTGGGGGCAGGGAAGTGCGCCATATCCGAGCCCGCACCATAATAGAAGCATGCCTATCAAGATCCCCAGCGGCCTTCCGGCCAGAGACATTCTCGACTCCGAGCGTATTTTCGCGCTTGAAAAGCCTGAAGCGGAGCGCCAGCGCGTGCGTCCGCTCAAGCTGGTGATCTTAAATCTCATGCCGAAGAAAATCGAGACGGAAACGCAGCTGCTGCGTTTGATCTCGAAAAGTCCGCTGCAGGTGGAGATCGATTTCATGAAGACCTCCACGCACGAGGGTACGCATGTGAGCGCCGACCATCTGGTGAAGTTCTATGAGACCATTGAGGCGTTCCAAGACAACTATTACGACGGCTTCGTGGTGACGGGTGCCCCTGTTGAGCATCTTGATTTCGAACAGGTCGATTATTGGGATGAGTTCAAGCAGATTCTTGACTGGGCTTCCGCGCATGTGTTCTCCACTATGTATTTGTGCTGGGGCGCGATGGGTGCGCTCAATTATCGCTATAACGTGCGTAAAGAGAATTTGCCAGAGAAGATTTTTGGCGTGTTTCCGCAGTATTTGCAGGATGAATACTGCTTTTTGACGAACGGCTTCGATGAGATTTGCCTGCAGCCGCATTCTCGCCTTGCGGGGGTGGACGAGGGTGATATCGCGCGCAATCCGGAGTTGCAGGTGCTCACGTGGGGTCCGAAGTCCGGTCCTGGGCTGATCGCCACCCGTGATTTTTCGGAAGTGTTCGCGCTTGGCCATTGGGAGTACGGCAAGTACACCTTGGCCGAGGAGTATGAGCGTGATATGAAGAAGGGCATGACGAATGTGCCGTTCCCCGAAAACTATTTCCCGCATGATGATCCGCAGTTGGAGCCGGTGTTCGCGTGGCGCGCCCATGCCAATCTCCTGTGGCGCAATTGGCTGAATTGGGTGTATCAGACCACGCCATACGATTTGAGCGAGGTTCCGCAGCTTCGTGCGCAGAAGCGTCTTGGCACGGATCGTTCGATTCGTCATCAGCCGGGTTCGCCGCGTGTCGACGCGTTTGCGCCGTTCGTGCGTGACGGTTATGGCGTGATTCACGATTGATTTGTGGATTGATCCGCATATTGATGTGATTGACGTGCGGCCGTGATTGGCGCGTGACTTTACGGCTGTTTACTGGTGGGGGCTTGCGTATGCGGCCCCTCTTTCTTTATATGCAGCACCTGTGTTATATGTGATACACTTGATGAAACGTTTTATCAATATGCTGTTTTCGTAAAACAAACTATTGGTTGCGTCGGCTATCCGACGATTCACAAAGCTGTGTCTAGTTAGTACAGCTTGCTGCGAAACGCCGGGAAAACCAAATGGGAGTATGGAAAAGCCCAAGTGTGTGGATGTTGTCTAGACACGGGCTAATAATCCTATCCAGCCATTCGGAGTCGAATGCGTCGCACGGGACTCCGTTCGCGTCGACGCGCACTTCGAAGTACGCTTTGGTTAAGTAACCAGAACGTCACATTCGACTCGGTTGTTGGGTTAAACTAACAGCTGACACAAGAGCAGGAGGCGTGAATGATTGGTGCATTGGGAAAGGGCATGCTGACCATCGCTGATGGTCCCGAAATGCCCAGTGTCGATGACTTCCTTCCCGATCCGTTCGTTTTTCAGGGCACGCCGTTCGCCATCAACCGCATCATCCTCGTTCGCATCCTTGCGACCGTCATCATGTTGCTGGTTCTCGGAATTACGGCAAGCCGTGCAAAGCTCATCCCCAGCCGTTGGCAGGGAGCAGTCGAATGGTTGATCGAATTCGTCCGTGACAACATCGTCTATCAGGTGATGGGCGAGCTGCGCGGCAAGCGTTATGTGCCGATGATCACCACCGTGTTCTGCACGTTGTTGGTCTTCAATCTGTGTGGCATCATCCCAGGCTTCAATATCGCGGCAAGCGCAACCATTACGCTGCCGCTGGTATTCGCCATGTGGTGCTTCTGCCAATACTGGATTGCAGGCATTCGTGAAAAGGGCCTCGGTCACTTCCTGAGGGATGAGATCTTCCCGAAGGGTGTTCCGGCCCCGATCTACATTCTGCTGTCCCCGATTCAGCTGCTTGAGCTGCTGATTATCCGTCCGTTCTCGTTGACGATCCGACTGTTCGCCAACATGGTTTCGGGCCACTTGATTCTTGCGCTGTGCCTTTCGGCCACGCAGTACTTCCTCATTGATGTGGTGAACAAGGTGTTCATGCCATTCGGCGTCGTCACCTTCGCGGCTGGCATGTTCATGTTCCTGTTCGAAGCGCTGGTCGCTTGCCTGCAGGCTTACATCTTCGCCATCCTGACCACCGCATACATCAATATGAGCTATCCGGAGATCGACTGACCGCCGGCTTTTTAATTGTTGCTTCTTGTCAAGCAATAACCAGAAAGGAAACAATCATGGATATCGTTACCCTCGCTGAGGTTGCCGGCAACCTGAACGTCGTTGGCTACGGCCTCGCCGCCATCGGCCCTGGCATCGGTCTGGGCATCCTGATCGGCAAGACCATCGAAGGCACCGCTCGCCAGCCTGAGCTCGGCAGCCGTCTGCAGACCCTCATGTTCCTGGGTCTGGCATTCGTCGAGGTGCTGGCACTGCTCGGCTTCGTGCTCGCCTTCATCAAGTAAGACTTGATTCAAGGTAACACCGAAGACGCAAACGAACATGAAAGGAGGAAGACACTATGGTGACCGCAGCTAGCGAAATGGAATTGTTCCTTCCGAAAAGCTACGACATTTTCTGGTCGTTGGTCATTCTGATCATCGTCGCCGTGTTCTTCTACAAGTTCTTCCTGCCGAAGTTCCAGGCCGTGTTCGATGAGCGCGCTGCCAAGATCGAAGGTGGCATCGCCAAGGCCGAACAGGCCCAGAAAGATGCCGATGAAGCCAAGGCGAAGTATGAGGCTCAGCTGAGCAAAGCTCGCGTCGAGGCATCCAAGATCCGTGACGACGCACGTACGGAGGCATCGCATATCATCGCTGACGCGCGCACTCGTGCCGAAAACGATGCGGCGCAGATCACCGCCACCGCCCAGCGTTCCATCGAATCGCAGCAGCAGCAGGCTCTGGTGAGCCTCAAGGGTGAGGTCGGCGTGCTGGCAACGGCACTGGCCGGCAAGATCCTGGGTAGCAAGCTCGAGAATGACGATGTGCAGTCGTCGATGATCGACCAGATGATCGCCGACTTGGACAGCGACAAGAAGTGATCGAAACCTTCAAGAAAGGGAGGTGACCAATGCGAGGAGAAGCATCGCGTATCGCAGACCGCGTATCGCGTGACTCGCTGGCCCCCAAGCTGCGTGACAGCGGTGAGGACGCATGGCGTATCGGGAACGAACTGTTCACGATCACCAGCGCGCTTGACCACAATATCCAGCTTGAACGTGCCCTCACCGACCCGTCGCGCCCAGTCGAAGACAAGGTTGCGGTAGTCAAGACTCTGATCGGAGACCAGGCCCATCCGCTCGTGATGGAGATCATGTCCGATCTGGTGTCTCGCCGTTGGAGCCGCGTGTCTGATATCGCCAATGCCGTTGAGGATTTCGGCGTTGATGGCATGATGTACTACGCGGATTACACCAATACGACTTTGCAGGTCTCCATCGAGCTCGCAGAGTTGCATTCCGCACTGCTCAACCTTCCGGTCGTGCGTACCAAGCTGTATGACGCAACCGTTTCCAGTGAAGCCCGTGTCAAGCTGCTGTACAGCCTGATTGGAGACGCGGATTTCACCAAGGTGACCAAGCGTCTGGCCGAACACGCGACCTGCAATCTGCGCAATCGCCGCTACTTGCAGACCATTCAGTGGCTGATCAACAAATTCTCCCGCCATATGGGCGAATCGATGGTCACTGTTACCACGGCAACGCCGTTGAGCAAGGAGCAGGTGGAAAAGCTCATCGCCATTTACTCGGCGAAGACCGGTCATCCGGTGCACATCAACTCGGTGGTCGATCCGACCGTCATGGGTGGCATGCGCATCCAGGTGGGCGACGAGGTCACCGACAACACGGTGGTCGCACAGCTGCAGCATCTTCAGCGCACGGTGAAGGCAACCGCCTGACGGTTCGCCGCACGGTGAACAAGCCTGAAACAAGACTTGACTGAATTTATAAACAACAATAAGGAGTGATCATGGCAGAACTTACCATTGATCCCACCACGATACGCAAGGCGCTCGATGAGTTCGTCGAGTCGTACAAGCCGTCGGATACCCCGACTCAGGAAGTCGGTTATGTCGCGACTGCTGGCGACGGCATTGCGCACGTGACGGGACTGCCTGGTTGCATGGCCAATGAGCTGCTGACCTTCGAAGACGGCACGCTTGGCCTGGCGTTCAACCTTGACGCCCGCGAGATCGGCGTGGTTATTCTCGGCGACTTCGCAGGTATCGAGGAAGGCCAGGAAGTGCGTCGTACCGGCGAAGTGCTCTCCGTGCCCGTCGGCGACGGCTACCTTGGCCGCGTCGTGGACCCGCTAGGCAACCCGATTGATGGTCTTGGCGAGATCAAGACCGAAGGCCGTCGTATTCTCGAGGCCCAGGCACCTGACGTTATGCATCGTCATCCGGTTGACGAGCCAATGTCCACCGGTCTGAAGGCCATCGACGCAATGACGCCTATCGGCCGTGGCCAGCGCCAGCTCATCATTGGCGACCGCCAGACCGGTAAGACCGCTATCGCAATCGATACGATCATCAACCAGAAGCGTAATTGGGAATCCGGTGATCCGAAGAAGCAGGTCCGCTGCATCTACGTGGCCATCGGCCAGAAGGGCTCCACCATCGCATCGGTGAAGCAGTCCCTCGAAGAGTCCGGCGCCATGGAGTACACCACTATCGTGGCCTCCCCGGCTTCCGATTCCGCAGGTTTCAAGTACATCGCACCGTACACCGGTTCCGCCATCGGACAGCACTGGATGTACAACGGCAAGCACGTGCTCATCGTCTTCGACGATCTGTCGAAGCAGGCTGAAGCCTACCGTTCGATCTCCCTGCTGCTGCGCCGCCCGCCGGGACGTGAGGCATACCCGGGCGATGTGTTCTACCTGCATTCCCGTCTGCTCGAACGCTGCGCCAAGGTTTCCGATGACCTCGGCGGCGGTTCGATGACCGGCCTGCCGATCGTCGAAACCAAGGCAAACGACGTGTCCGCATACATTCCGACCAACGTGATCTCCATCACCGACGGTCAGATCTTCCTGCAGTCCGACCTGTTCAACGCGAACCAGCGTCCGGCTGTCGACGTCGGCATCTCCGTGTCCCGAGTTGGTGGCGCGGCACAGACCAAGGCGTTGAAGAAGGTCTCCGGCACGCTGAAGATCTCCTTGGCTCAGTACCGTTCCCTGGAATCCTTCGCCATGTTCGCTTCCGATCTGGATGCGGCTTCGAAGGCCCAGCTGAACCGTGGTTCCCACTTGACCGAGCTGCTCAAGCAGCCGCAGTTCTCCCCGTATTCCATGGAACAGGAAGTCGTCTCCGTGTGGGCCGGCACCCATGGCAAGATGGATGATCTGCCGCTGAACGACGTGCTGCCGTTCGAGAAGGCCATGCTGGACTACCTGGACCACAACACCGATATTCTCAAGACCATCCGCGAGACCGAAGATTTCACCGCCGACACCGAGGCTGCCCTCGACAAGGCTGTGGAAGCGTTCCGTGAGACTTTCGTGACCAGCGCGGGCAAGCCGCTGGTCGAGAAGAAGCCTAACATCAAGAACGCCACCCCGGTCGAGCAGGAAAAGATCGTCGCAGGAGAGAAGTGATCCATGGGCTCGCAACTCGCATTGAAATCTAGGATCGCCTCCACCGCGTCGTTGGAGAAAATCTTCAACGCGCAGGAGATGATCGCGTCTTCGCATATCGCCAAGGCACGTGACGTCGCCTTGAACGCGAAGCCGTATACCGATGCGATTTTCGACGCCGTGCAAGCGCTGGTGGCCCACACCCATATCGACCATCCGATCGTGAAGAAGGACGAGGACAACCCTCGCGTGGCTGTCCTCGCCCTCACCTCGGATCGTGGTATGGCGGGTCCGTACACCTCCTCGATCATCCGCGAAACGGAATCGCTGCTGGCCCGCCTCGATGCGGCAGGCAAGCAGCCGGAACTGTATGTGTATGGTCGTCGCGGTGTGACGTACTACAAGTACCGCAATCGTGATGTTGCCGGTACTTGGGAAGGCGATACCGACCAGCCCGGCGTGGAAGTCGCAGAGTCCATCTCGAAGGCACTGATGGACGCCTACATGAAGCCGGCGAGCGAAGGTGGAGTTTCCGAACTCTACATTGTGTTCACCGAATTCGTGAATATGGTCGTTCAGAAGGTGCGCGTGCTGCGTATGCTGCCCGTTGAACTCGTGCTTCCGGAACAGCAGGACTCCGGCCCTGTGCCCGAATCCGATGCCGATGCCGCGACCCCGCTTTATGCGTTCGAGCCGAGCGTCGACGAAGTGCTTGACGCGATTCTGCCGAAGTACATCCAGTCCCGTATTCATGAATGCCTGCTCACCGCGGCGGCATCCGAGACTGCAAGCCGACAGAACGCCATGCATACGGCTACAGACAACGCCCGCAGCCTGATCGACGACCTGACCCGCAAGCTCAACGCTTCGCGACAGGCTTCGATTACCCAGGAACTTACCGAAATCATCGGCAGCGCCGACGCGCTGAATAAGAAGGAAGAGTAGGAACGCATATGGCTGAGAATCAGACCACAGCGGCTCCCGAGACGGCTGCAGAGCCGACCACTGGACGCGTCACGCGTATCCAGGGTTCGGTTATCGACGTCGAATTCCCGGTGGGCCACCTGCCCGACATTTACAACGCACTTACCGTTGAGCTGACCAACACCGCCAACGAAGAGGGCGAAACCACGAAGAAGATCACGCTTGAGGTCGAACAGCACCTTGGCGACTCTACCGTGCGTACCGTGGCGCTGAAGCCGACCGACGGCCTCGTTCGTGGCGCCACCGTGCTCGACACCGGCGGTCCGATCTCCGTTCCTGTTGGCGATGTCACCAAGGGTCACGTGTTCGACGTGTCCGGCAACATCCTCAACAAGAAGGATGACGAAACCATCACGGTCACCGAGCGTTGGCCTATCCACCGCAACCCGCCGGCATTCGATCAGCTGGAATCCAAGACCCAGATGTTCGAAACCGGTATCAAGGTCATCGATTTGCTGACCCCGTACGTGCAGGGCGGCAAGATCGGTCTGTTCGGTGGTGCAGGTGT